>OHFB01000016.1_pt1 | contig 114452 bp, 101 predicted proteins | sample 1567461 | NCBI WGS metagenome assembly OHFB01 (sample SAMEA3879566, study PRJEB24766) | human gut metagenome | biome: human-associated habitat; feature: feces | place: USA | collected 1985/1987
CGGAGCGTAAAGTTATTGAAGCATATGATGTCTGGAAAGAAAAGAAAAATTATGGAAAAGTATCTATGGGTGTAGTAAGAACTACATATCTTATTGATGAGCAGGGAATCATTATAAAGGCAAATGATAAAGTCAAGGCGGCAGATGACCCTGAAAATATGCTTAAGGAATTGGCATAATGAAGATTATTTTATCACCTGCAAAAAAGATGATTGTAGATACCGATAACTTAGCACCGGTTGAACTGCCTGTCTATATTGATAAGACAGCAGAAGTATTAAACTGGATGAAAAGCAAATCAAAAGAAGAACTGAAAGCTATCTGGAAATGTAATGACAAGATTGCAGAGCAGAACTTTAACAGATTGGAAAATATGGATATATACCATATGCTCACACCAGCTGTTTTATCATATGAAGGAATTGCTTTTCAATATATGGCACCATCCTTGTTTGAAAATAGTCAGTTTGAGTATGTACAAAATCATTTGAGAATATTATCAGCTTTTTACGGTGTTTTAAAACCTATGGACGGAGTAACGCCATATCGCTTGGAAATGCAGGCAAAGGTCGAAATAGGAGATGCAAAAAATCTGTATGAGTACTGGCATGATATGCTGTATCGTTCAGTAATTGATGAAAGCAGAATTATAATTAATCTTGCATCAAAGGAATATTCTAAATGTATAGAAAAGTATCTTACACCGAAGGATAAATATATTACAATTTCATTCTGCGAACAAGCTGGAAATAAACTGGTAACAAAAGGTACTTATGCTAAGATGGCTCGTGGTGAGATGGTTCGATTCATGGCGGAAAATGATATTGAAAATCCTGATGATATAAAAAAGTTTGACAGGCTTGGTTATATATTCAGGTCTGATTTATCATCAGATAGTAAATATGTTTTTGAACGCAAAATAGCATAATTATTTTAAGTTATCAAGAGAATATGATATGAAAATAATAACTATTACTAATTTTATATTATAAGATAACCTGTAATAAAAAAGAGGACATATGGATTTATACATATCCATATATCCTCTTTTTTATTGATATTAATCTACAAGCTTGTCAAGCTCCTTGATATACTCAGTTTCGCTTGAGGTTTTATGAGTAGACTGTTTTGAATATAATCCGACAGAAGTCTGTGATTTCTTAATTGCCTGCATGGTTCCAGCACCGGCAACACAACCTCCGGGACATGCCATACCTTCAAGTAGATATCCGGGATACTTGCCTAGAGTTGCAAGTTTAAGGAGCTGACGGCATTCCTTTAAACCTTCTGCATTTGCTACCTTTATCTCCTGATCCGGATGATCACGTTTTATAACATTAACAACAGCCTGTGCCACACCTCCTGCGACTGCAAAGTTTCTTCCGTCTGTTGAAGCATCGCTGACACCTGCAGGGTCTTCCTCGATATTTTCAAGGTCCACATGCTTTGCGGAAAAAATACCGGTCATCTCTTCGAAGGTGAGTACAAAGTCCACTTCACTTCGTACACTGCGTCGCATAGCTTCAAGTTTTTTGGCAGCACATGGTCCGATAAATACCACGCGCGCATCTGGATTATGCTGCTTTATAAGACGTGCAGTGAGTGTCATAGGTGTAAGTGCCATTGAGATACATTTTGCATGCTCAGGGAAGAGTTTTTTAGCCATGACTGACCATGCCGGACAACATGAGGTTGCCATGAAAGGAAGTTCATCCGGTACCTCTTTTAGGAAGTCCTCGGCCTCCTGCTTGGCACAGAGGTCTGCACCTATAGCTACTTCAAATACATCTGCAAAACCAAGAGCCTTCATGGCTGCACGTAGCTTTCCGGGAGTAACTTTTGGACCAAACTGTCCAACAAATGCAGGAGCAACTGCAGCATAGACCTTTTCACCGGACTGTATAGCTCTGATAGTCTGGAAAATCTGGGATTTATCAGCAATCGCACCAAAAGGACAGTTGACAAGGCATTGTCCGCACGAAACACACTTGTCATAATCGATATTTGCTTTGCCGTTTTCGTCAGAAGAAATGGCATCCATGCCACAGGCCTTTGCACATGGACGTTCCTGAACAATAATTGCATTATATGAACATACGCTTGCACAGCGTCCACACTTTATGCATTTTTCCTGGTCAATTACAGATTTTCCGGTCGTGCGATCCAGCGATATGGCATCTTTTGGACATACCTCCATGCATGGATGAGCCAGACATCCCTGACAGCCGTCTGTAACATGTACTTTTTTTTCAGGGCATGCATTACAAGCAAATTTTATAACATTGATAAGAGGCGGTGTATAGTAGGTTTCATCTTTGTCGGCAGCCTCGATTCCATCTGATATAGGTGAATGCTCTGCAGCACTGCGGTAAGGCAGACCCATTGCCAGACGAAGCCTCTCTCCGACTATAGCACGCTCCAAAAATACATCGTTCCTGAAATTTCCTTTTTCGCCAGGAATAATCTTGTATGGAAGAGCTTCCATACGATCTTTTACAGGCCATTCGGTATGATATGCCATACGCGCAACCTCTGTAAAGATTTTATGTCTGATTTCCTGAATTCGGGTTTCGACACCTCTCATTATTGATTCCTCCTTATAAAATAAAATTTCAATTTTCCTTATTGTATCAGATAAAATAAGCAGTCTCAATAAATAGGCTGTACTTTTTATGATACATAAATACTAGATAATTAATGAATTTTAAACCTGATTTTTTGCGTTTCTTTGAAAATAAAGGATAATATTTTAAATTTTAAAATAGGAATGATTACTGTTTTGTATTGACTGAAGTACTATAATACTATATAATAATTATGGTCAATTAATCCTAATTAATAAGAATAAATGGCTATTTAGAGAATACCATTTAAAATACATGGAGAAGATTTTAGATTTTATTTTTTACACATGGAAGGAGAAAAAAGATGGAAGTAAAATATTATGTATGCAATCACTGTGGAAACATTATTGAAATGGTAAAGGATAAGGGCGTGCCGGTAGCAGATTTTTGTCTTTGCGATGGTGAGCAGGTAGAAGAAGTATATGCATATTGCAATCTGCATGGATTATGGAAATGCTAAGTATAGATATTGTTGGACTTACAGGAGCCTGTTCCTATGCTTTGGACTGCATAGAGGCAGAGTTGGTAAATATCAAAAACAAACATGGAAAAAGAGTGGCTTATATAAGTATACGCATGGCTGAATATTGGAAAATTCAAGGTGAGGCGTTACAAGATTTAGCCATGTGTGCTTTACTGCATGACAATGCTCTGACACAATATATTTCTGAGGAGCTTAAAAAGGATTCTGTTATTGACCTAAAAAAAGATTTATCTGAGGAAAAAACGAATCTCCATTGTATATATGGTGAAAAAAATATTACTAAACTTCCTTTTAAAACAGATGTTTCAAATGTGATTTTGTATCATCATGAACATGCCGATGGAACTGGCCCTTTTCAAAAAAAGTGGAATGAAATTCCATTGTTCGCAAGGATTATTCATCTTGCAGATATCATTGATATTATAAGAAATAGTATTGATTCTGATGATAATAGCTGGGATTTTATGTGTCAATATCTTTCCCAAAATAAGGATAGTCTATTTGATTCGGAATGTGTTAATGCTTTTCTTCATGTATTCACAAAAGAATCGTTTATGTGTTTAAGTGATGATTCTTTTGAAACTAAGCTATGGAAAGCTATCCCAAGAGAAAAGCTGGTTTTTGATTGGGAAATGTGTAAAGATGTTGCAGATTTCTTTGCAAAGATTGTAGATTATAAATCTTCTTTTACAAGCAGACATTCTATAGGAGTAGCTGAAAAAGCATCCATGCTTGCCCAATATATGGGATATGATTCAATCACTGTACAGAAAATGTATTTAGCTGGTGCTCTGCATGATATAGGAAAAATGGCGGTAGGCAATGAAATTCTGGAAAAACCGGATAAGCTTACGGATGATGAATTTTCTAAAATGAAAAATCATGCTGGTTATACATACCTAATATTATCAGAGGTTAATGATTTTGAAGAAATACGAGACTGGGCAGCTTTCCATCATGAAAAATTAAATGGAAAAGGGTATCCTTTTGGAAAAACCGCAGCTGAATTAAATGAGCCGGAACGTATGATGGCATGTGTTGATATTTATCAGGCTCTTACGGAAGATAGACCTTATAAAAAAGGATTATCTCATGAAAAAACATGTGATATCCTTGATGACATGGCACAGAAAGATTTTATTGATTCGGATATTTCAAAGATAATTAGAGAATGTTTTGGAAGAAACCGATGATATATAAGATAATAGTGTTTTCCATTGTATACTTGTATTACGTGGATTTCAAAAGAAGAATAAGAATGAAAGTAGGATTAATTTATGTATGAAATGAAACCAGAATATTATATCGGCATAGATATGATAGACGAAGAGCATAAGCAGTTGTTTAAATATGCAGATGATGCATATGAACTGCTTCATGACGAGAATACACCGGATAAATATGATAGAATTGACATGATACTTGAAGACCTTCGTGATTATACAGCGAAACATTTTAATGATGAAGAGCAGTATATGGAGTCTATTAATTATAAAAAATTATTTACTCAAAAAATTCAGCATCAGGAATTTATACACAAACTTGATGAATTTATTGAACATCACAATGATGAAATAAAAGATCAGGATGAACAGATTATGGGTATTTTAAAGTATCTCACAGAGTGGTTAGTTAATCACATCCTATATGTTGATGGTCAAATTGCAGAATTTGTATCAAAAATGTAATCTTTTGAATTACTAATAAATATTATATTTGATGGTCATAATATATCTTCAGTTGGAGAGAATACCTTTTGACCATCAAATCCACCTGTTTGTTTGACGGAGTAATGGATATGAAAATCAGAGAAGTGAATGAAAATAAAAAGCAGTTTATATCATTATTGCTATTAGCTGATGAACAGGAGAGCATGGTTGATCGCTATCTTGAAAAAGGTAATATGTATGTACTTGAAGATGGTAATGTAAAAGCTGAATGTGTTGTCACCGATGAAGGTAACGAAATACTTGAAATCAAGAATATCGCAGTCGATGTTGTTATGCTTTTGTGTATGTATCAATTGAAGTGATAAACTTTATCAATAAGTCCGGGGAGGCGCATGGCAGGGGGATTTGCGGACATGGATTAGCTAGAACTGTATGAGATTAGGCTTGAATAACAGTATTTCCGGGAAATATAATGTTTCTTGTAAGTAAACTTTAACCAGAATTTTTGTAAATATACAGGAGGAAAACATTATGTCATTTAATTGGAAGGCTTCAGGTTTATTCGCAGCAGGTGTTGCTTTTGGTACAGCTGGTATCAAGATTTTATCAAGCAAGGATGCTAAGCATGCTTATACTCAGTGTACAGCAGCAGCGCTTCGTGCTAAGGATTGTGTTATGAAGACTGTTAATACTGTTCAGGAGAATGCAGAGGATATTCTTGCTGAGGCTAAGAGCATCAACGAGGAGCGCGAGGCTAAGGCTGAGGCTGCTAAGGTTTCGGATGCATCTGAGGATGTATGCGAGTGTGCTAAGGCTGATGAGCAGGAAGCAGAGCAGGCTGAGGTTACAGCAGAGACTGCTGAGGCATAGAAGATAAGAGGCGGTCATATGAAATTTACGATTAAGCATGAGTCAAGAGGCCGTATGCGTGTTCATATGGAGCAGTACCGCATGACATATGAGCAGGCGGACACTCTGCTTTATGTGATTCACAATCACAGGAATGTTACCTTTGTAAAGGTTTATGACAGGACGGCTGATGCTGTGATTGAGTATGTAGGAGACAGAGAGCAGATTATAGAGCTGCTTCGCCACTTTCATTATGAGAGCGCCAATGTGCCACAGACTGTTATTAAGACATCCGGAAGAGAGCTTAATAATTCATATCAGGAAAAGCTTATCGGAAGTGTTGTCTGGCATTACAGTAAAAAGCTCCTGCTGCCTTGGCCAATCAGGACAGCGCTTACTATTGGACGATCTGTAAAGTATATTGGAATTGGGCTTAAGTGTCTGCTGCAGAGAAAAATAGAGGTGCCGGTGCTTGATGCTACTGCCATCACGGTTTCGCTTGTCACAAAGGATTTTTCTACCGCAAGCTCTATTATGTTTCTGCTTGGAATAGGTGAGCTTTTGGAGGAATGGACACACAAGAAGTCTGTTGATGACCTGGCCAGAAGCATGTCGCTTAATGTGAGCAAGGTATGGCTTAGGACACCTGAGAATCAGGAGATACTCGTTGAGTCCTCAAAGATTGAAAAGGGCGACAAGGTTGTTGTCCACATGGGAAATGTCATACCGTTCGACGGAGAGGTCTTAGATGGCGATGCGATGGTCAATCAGGCTTCCCTGACAGGTGAGTCGGTTCCGGTTCAAAGAACTGTCGGCAATACTGTGTTTGCAGGCACTGTTGTCGAGGAGGGAGAGATTACTATCAGGGTCAAGGAGGTTGAAGGAAACAACCGTTTTGACCAGATTGTTACTATGATAGAGGAGTCCGAAAAGCTTAAATCTGAGCTGGAGGGAAAGGCTGAGCACTATGCTGACAAGCTTGTGCCGTGGACGCTTGGAGCTACAGGGCTTACATATCTTCTGACAAGAAATGTGACAAAGGCTATGTCAATTCTCATGGTGGATTTCTGCTGTGCACTCAAGCTTGCTATGCCAATCTCTGTGCTTTCTGCTATCAGAGAGGCAAGCCTTTATAATGTAACAGTAAAGGGAGGAAAGTTCCTTGAGGCTGTTGCGGAGGCTGATACCATCGTCTTTGATAAGACAGGTACACTCACAAAGGCACATCCGACCGTGGTTGATGTGGTGAACTTCAATGATGAGTATTCATCTGATGACATGCTTCGTGTAGCAGCCTGTCTGGAGGAGCATTTCCCTCATTCCATGGCAAAGGCAGTGGTAGACGCTGCGTCTAAGAAGGGGCTTTCCCACGAGGAAATGCATACAAAGGTGGAGTATATTGTGGCTCATGGAATTGCAACCTCCATCAATGGCAAGCGTACTGTTATCGGAAGCTATCATTTCGTCTTTGAGGATGAAAAATGTGTTGTTCCTGCAGGAAAGGAGCCACTGTTTGAGTCGCTTCCGCTGTATTATTCTCACCTGTATCTGGCTATTGAGGGTAAGCTTTCGGCAGTTATCTGTATTGAGGATCCTCTGCGTGATGAGGCAGCGGCGGTTGTTACTTCATTAAAGAAGGCAGGTATATCAAAGGTTGTCATGATGACAGGCGATAGTGAGCGTACAGCTTCTGTCATTGCGAAAAAAGTAGGTGTAGATGAATATTACGCCGAGGTTTTACCTGAGGACAAGGCTGCCTTTGTGGAGAGAGAAAAGGCTAAGGGCAGAAAGGTCATTATGATTGGTGACGGCATAAATGATTCACCGGCTCTTTCAGCGGCAAATGTCGGTATTGCAATCAGTGACGGTGCTGAAATTGCACGCGAGATTGCTGATATTACGGTGGGCTCTGACGATCTCTACCAGATTGTAACTCTTAAATATATAAGTAATGCTCTTATGAAACGTATAAAGAGCAACTATCGAAAGATTGTTGGTTTTAACTCAGGGCTTATTGCTCTTGGTGTGGCAGGTGTGCTTCCGCCGACTACGACAGCACTTTTGCACAATGGATCGACAATTCTTATCAGTGTGAACAGTATGAAGAATCTGCTTGAGTAGATTTTGGATGTCAATGTTTATTGATGTAGTACGGGGCGCTGCCGCGGGTACCGTGGTGGCACACGTACTATCCCGCGTGCTACGCTTCGTGGGTAAGATACTATACGAAATTATGCTTGAAGGGTTTCTATGCTTGACGAAACCGTCGAAACGCGCCGTCCATGGCGCGGTTCTCCTCGCCCCTGCGTCCTTGCAGGGGCGTTTCTGCGCTTCATGGCATAATTTCTACAGTATCTAACTCACTGCGCTATTCGCACACGTGATAGTACGTGTGCCACCGCGGTGCCCGCGGCAGCGCCCCTTACGTTGTGGTGGAAATAATGTAGGAATTGTGATAAACTAACTCATATGTAGTGCAGATTATTTTTATATGAGGTTAGATTAGTGAAGGTTGAAGAGGTTATAAGCAGGGTTGCAGAGCTTTGCAGACAGCATGATGCCCAAAAGGTAATTTTATATGGTTCAAGAGCTAAAGGTACTGCATTGGAACGTAGTGATATTGATATAGCGGTATCGGGAGTGAAGGATTTTGATACGCTTTCTGATGAAGTGGAGGACTTACCTACCTTGTACAGTGTTGATTTACTGAATTTGGATACATGCAGGAATGATTTATTATTGGAGGATATCAGACAGTATGGACGCAAAATTTGAGAGACGTTTTAAATCTTTTTGTAATTCACTAGATGCGTTAGCTGAGGCAAGGCAGAGAGACCTTTCCGATTCGTTTGTTTTGAGTGGGACAAGTGCTAAATTTAGCATTACTTTTGATTTATCGTGGAAGGTAATGAAAGATATTCTGGTACAATATTATTCGATAACCGGGTTTGTTACAGGTTCACCGCGAGAGGTGTTACGTGAATCCTTCAAGGCAAAGCTGATTTCTGATGATGCGTGGATGGATATGCTTAAGGTCAGAAATGAACTTGCACATGACTATGATTGTGAGGTTGTAAGGACACATTGTAATACAATTGTTGAAAAATATATTGATTTGTTTTATGATTTTAAGAATACGATAGATGAATTATTGAAGGTTGGATAAATTTTACGTAGATATATCTAATGCACAAAATTAACACAATATAGTAATAAAAACATAGAATTAAAGATAGCGATGACAAATATAGAGGTTGAAATAAACGATAATTATATATGTGTATATGAGAGGCTTAATGATGATTGCATTAGGCTTCTTCATATGTATGGGAAAAATCCGGTGTGTGTGGTGCCGGATATGCTTGACGGCATGAGAGTGACGGAGCTTGCGGAGTATTGCTTTTCTTTCAAGAGCATGCCTGAAAAATTGAAAACAGAGCTTGGAATTGATGATATTCTGCGTCCTGATATGACGGAACTGTGTGATGATTATATCGAGAGGGTCATATTGCCGGACGGAATGCAAAAGATTGGCAGGCTCTGCTTTTACAATTGTTCAAGGCTGTCTGTGCTTGAGCTGCCATCCGACATATGTGATGTGGATGGTGACGCTTTCATGAACTGCACAAAACTTTATATGCTTGTGATGAGAGGCTCACCGAAGGATAAGTCGTGTCTTAAGCAGATTCTTTCACAGATAAGCACTCTTGTGAGGGTTAGATGGGCTGTCAGTGATGGAAATGCGATTGCGCAGGCATGTTTTTTCGAGTACGACCAGACATATGATGAGATTGGTCCTGCTCATATTTTTAAACTGAACATGAACGGAGAAGGCTTTCGCGCCAGACAGGCTTTTATGGACCGCGTGTTTGTGTGGAAGCAGTATGATGAAATATTTTCAGAGGCGATTGCGCAGGAGAGTGAGGATGATCTTTTAGATATGGCTTTTTACAGGCTTATTTATGCGTATGAGCTTTCAAAAGAAGCTAGGCAGCAGTTTTTGGAGTATATTGTCAATCATAAAAAAAGGCTGTCTGAGCTTATCATAAGAAAAAGGGATTCGGGTTTGCTGCAGAGTTTTCTGGAGCTTAAAGATGGTGAGGAGAATTTTATCGCAGATGTCCTGGCTGTTACTGATATGCTTGCACTTGCAGCACAGGATGAGTGGAGTGAGGGCAGTGTGATTTTGCATAGATTTAAGAAGGAAAATCTGTCGGTATCCAGGAAGAGGCGGTTTGAATTTTAGATTTATTGAGAAAATAAGGTTACTATAGTATAATAAATTCCGAAAATATTGCAGTAGAATAATACTCGCACCATTGGTGCAAGAAATGTAGAAGTATATGGGAAAGGAGGCAGCTTCATGAAAAAACATGTCCAGACAGATTCAGAGTGGCAGGAAGAAATGTCACAGAAAATAATAGATGAAATACAGTGCGAGTTGTATCTCGACATGCCTTTTATGAAGCTGGCGCTCTCGGCTCTTTCCCCAAAGGTGAACGAGCAGCTTTACTCCATGGCAACAGACGGCACATATATTTATTACAATCCAATCAGGCTGATTGATATATTTAAGAAAAATGGCATGTATCTGAACCGGGCTTATCTGCACAGTGTGCTGCACTGTCTGTTTTTTCACCTGTGGACTAAAGGTGAGAGGGATGAATTCCTGTGGAATACAGCATGTGATATAATGGTTGAGTATACGATTGATACAATGGAAAAGAAAAGCACAAAGCGTATCCTAAGCTATATAAGAAAAACCACGTATGAGAGGCTTAAAAAAGAGCATATAGTGATTGCTCCGGGAGCTTTGTACGCATGGCTATACAAGCAGTATGCAGAAATAAAGGCTGAAGAAATCACGGATATAGATGATATTGCAAACACAAAGGATAAAAATGAGCTTGCACTTCTGGCACGGGAATTTTACACAGATGACCACGCCCTTTGGCCGCAGGAGAAAAACGACAATGCTATGCCACTAAGTTCATCTGATGCCCAAAAGCAGTGGCAGAAAATATCCAGACAGACACGCATGGAGAAAAAACATTCAAAGGACAGTGAATCTGAGGGCGAGCAGGTAATGATGAGGGAACTGTCCGCAAAAAGAAGCAGACGAAGCTACAAGGAGTTTCTGCGCAGGTTTGCAGTGCTTCGTGAGGAGGTGCACGCAGATTACGATTCCTTTGATATGGGGTATTACGCGTATGGACTTTCGCTTTACGGCAATATGCCGCTCATTGAGCCTCTTGAAACGAGGGAGACATACAAGATAAGGGATTTTGTCATAGTGCTTGATACGAGCTATTCTGTGAGTGGGGAGCTGGTGGAGCACTTTTTACAGGAGACCTTTACGATTCTCACGGAGTCGGACAGCTTTTTTGTCAGGAATAAAATACGCATCATACAGTGTGATGACAGCGTAAAGACTGACGAGGAAATTACAGATGAAAAGCAGATTAAGCCGCTTTTAAACAAGTTTACGCTCGTAGGAGGCGGAGGCACAGATTTCAGACCGGCATTTTCGTATGTGAGAGACCTTTTGGATAAGGGTGAGCTTAAGAACATGTGCGGACTTATATATTTTACTGATGGCAAGGGAATTTTCCCGGCAAAGTGTCCATCGTACAAGTGCGCATTTGTGTCGGTTGGTGCATATGAGGGTAATGAGGTGCCGCCATGGGCGATGCAGGTGGAGCTGGAGGAAACAATATGAATATAAAACAGGCAAAAAACGAAGTGAAAAATACAGTGAAAGCATACCTGTCAAAGGATGCACATGGAGAGTACGTGATACCGCAGATCAGGCAAAGACCGATGCTTTTAATCGGACCGCCCGGCGTAGGCAAGACACAGATTATGGAGCAGATTGCAAGAGAGTGCAAAATAGGTCTTGTGGCATATACCATCACGCATCACACGCGCCAGTCAGCGGTAGGACTGCCGTTTATAAAAGAGCGTGAGTATGACGGAAAGAGCTATTCCGTCACGGAATACACGATGAGTGAGATTATAGCCAGCGTCTACGAAAGAATGGAAGCAACAGGGCTTAAGGAGGGCATACTTTTTATTGATGAGATAAACTGCGTGTCCGAGACACTTGCGCCTACGATGCTTCAGTTCTTGCAGTGCAAGACCTTTGGTAATCAGGCTGTTCCCAAGGGCTGGGTGATTGTTGCGGCAGGAAATCCGCCTGAGTACAATAAATCAGTGCGCGATTTTGATATGGTTACGCTCGACCGTGTCAGATATATATCGATAGAAGCGGACTATCAGGTGTGGAAGGAATATGCCAGAGATGTGCATATCCATGATGCACTTTTAAGCTATCTTGAGCTTCACCCAAACAATTTTTACAAGGTGGAAACTGACGTGGACGGTATGAATTTCGTCACGGCAAGAGGCTGGGAGGATTTAAGCAGCCTGCTTAAGGTGTATGAGGCGGGAGAACTTGCAGTCACTGAGGATGTAATAGGTGAGTTTATCCACCATCCTGATATAGCAGAGGATGTGTACGCATATCTGGAAATCTACAGAAAATACAATGAGGATTACGGTATAAGCGATATATTGTCCGGAAACGTGAAAAAGTCAGTATATAAACGTGTGTTTGATGCTGATTTCGATGAGAGAATCACTGTGGTGAATCTGCTTTTAAGCGGACTGACAGTTGTTTTTTCGGATGTGGCCAGAGAGCGGAAAATGGTGCAGCTATGGTATGAGTTTCTGAAGGAATACAGAAAGTCACAAAGAAGCACTGAAGAGCAGCATGCGCTGTACAACAGTGCTGTGGAGCAGTTTTCAAAGAATATGGAGATATTGAAGGAGAGCTCTCTTATTTTGCCAAAGGAGTATTACATCAGACAGGATGTATTAAGGCATATCAAGGGGGATTTTGATACGGTGATGGATGATTTTACCGAAGAATCTGAGAAGCTTTCAACGATGGAGGATGCTGCAGGAGAGAAGCTAAACCACGCATTTGATTTTGTGGAGGATGTATTCTCGGACGGTCAGGAGATGCTTGTCTTTGTTACAGAGCTGACCATCACACCGGAAATCAGCAGCTTTTTAGCTGAGAACGAGTGTGAAAAATTTGATATCTACAATGAAAAGCTCATGGTTGGAAGCAACAGGACAAGGCTTTTAAAGGAGCTTGAGAGATAAATTCTGGTGATGTATGCAGGGAAGATTTGAAGGAATTATCTATGATTTATATATTTAGCGCTTTTTATGCTGAGGCAAAAAATATAATAGACCACTATGGCTTAAAAAAGGAAAAAAGCCCTGAAATGGTCAGATTTGATGTGTTTACAAATGAGAGTATCAGGCTTGTGATAACAGGCGTAGGAGAAATTAATGCGGCGGCAGCGGTTTCAAATATCGGTGGTGCGTATGGGATTTCACCGGATGATGAGATTTTGAATGTGGGGTGTGGCGCTGGTTTTAGCAGTGATATCTGTTTGGGCAGTATATTTCTGGGAAACAAGCTCACTGAGCAGATGACAGGGCGTACATTTTACCCCGATATGCTGATGAAAGCAAATTTCAGGGAGTGTGAAATAGTAACGGTCGCAAGGGTGCTTAATGAAGGGTGCGATTCGGTTGTATATGATATGGAGGCAGCCGCCGTTTATCAGGCAGCCGCGTTTTTCGTAGGACCGCATCGTATGCATTTTATAAAGATTGTTTCAGATGCCGGTGAGAGAATTGACCAGTCGAAAATCACAGAGCTTTTTGCTTTGCAGGAAGACAAAATATGTGGCTATATTGATATACTTTTAAGTGTAGGTGGTAATAAAACTTCAATAGATGATAAGACTAAAGGCGAAAATATGGCAGACGACAATGCGACAGATGATACTAAATCCGCTTGGAATATTGACAGGCTGACCAGCGATATGCGCTGTTCCAAGGTAATGGGGGATCAGCTGGCACAGCTTATAAAGTATTGCAGACTAAGTGGTATAGATTATAAAGCTGTTCTGGATGAGTACTATACAAATGGCTTGCTGCCGTGTGAGAGCAAGCGTGAAGGAAAGAAATGTCTGTTTGAATTGAAACAGAGATTGTTGTAAGAAGGAAATGTCAAATGTGCCAATACAATAAAATGTTTTCACATGTATATGTGGAAAAAGGCGTGGCCGAGCATCCACGTACAAAGCAGATTTTAGAAAAGCTGAATAATACAACAGTCATAGAAATTGACCACTACAAGGATGTTTTCTGCCGCAAAAAGCAGAGTATTTCTGCTCAAAGCAATGCCAAGGCGCTCATTCTGGCAGAGAATACAAGCGGCTGCATATATGAAGGTGCACCGGTGTGTCAGAGCTTTGGAAATGAGAATTTTTACTATTGCTCATGCATGATGAACTGTATATTTGACTGCGAATACTGCTATTTAAAGGGCATGTATCCGTCTGGTAATCTTGTGGTGTTTGTAAATTTGGAGGATATTTTTGCGGAGCTTGAAGCACTTCTGTCGCAAAAAAGCATATATCTTTGCGTGTCATATGATGCAGACCTCGTGGCCATAGAGTCGCTTACCGGCTTTGTGAGGGAATGGATTGCTTTTACAAAGAAGCATGAGAATCTTACAATTGAAATCCGCACCAAGAGTGGCAGGTGTGATTTGTTGAGCAATTACGAAGCCTGTGACAGGGTAATTATTGCCTATACAGTTTCGCCTCAAAGGATTGCAGCAGAGTATGAGCATTTTGCGTCCGCACCTATGGAGCGGATTCAGGCAGCAAAATGTGCTATGGATAGTGGATTTCCAGTGCGACTGTGCTTTGATCCGATGATATACTGCAAGGACTGGAGAGGTGAATACAGCAGGATGGTTGGTGACGTATTTTCACAGATAGACGGTTCTAAGCTGTGGGATGTGAGTATCGGAAGCTTCCGCATATCTCAGGATTATCTGAAGAAAATGCGAAAGGACATGCCTTGTAGTGCTGTGGTGAATTTTCCATACGACAATGTGAATGGGTATTACCAGTATCCGGAAAATATACGAAGTGATATGGAAGAGTTTATGATACAGGCTGTATCCGAATATGTGGATAAGGACAGGATATTTATGTGGAAGTGATATTATTGCAATACATTTTCAATATATATATCACATAGTATAAAGGAGCAATCAGATGAACAAAGCAATTGTAACCGGGGCGTCTTCCGGCATCGGAAAAGCTATATGCAGGCAGCTTGCAGCGAATGGCTGGTTGGTTTACGGAATAGGAAGAAGCTTCAATCAAAGTGATGATATTGCAGGGATAGAGCGTATAGTATGCGATATTACCGATACTGCAAAGCTCATCAAGACAATAAAAGAAATTAATAAAAATCATGACATATCACTTCTCATAAACAATGCAGGCGTCGGCTTTTACGCTCTTCATGAGGAGCTTAATCCTGTAAAAATATCACAGATGGTGAGGACAAATCTTGAGGCACCGATGATTATCACAAATCTGCTGCTTCGCGATTTAAAGAAAAACAAAGGAACAATAATAAATATCTCATCAATCACTGCTGAAAAGACGAATCCGCACGGCTGTGCCTATGGTGCCACAAAGGCGGGGCTTACGAGCTTTTCCCACAGCCTGTTTGAGGAGGCGAGAAAGTACGGTGTGCGTGTGGTGAATTTAGAGCCTGATATGACCGACACCAATCTGTACAGGAATGCTGATTTTACAGTGGATGAAAATGAAGCTGCAAGAATACAGCCAAATGAGGTTGCAGACGCAGTGCTTTATATTTTGGGGCAAAGAGAAGGCCTTGTGATGACAGATATCACCATAAGGCCACAGTTTCACAGAATTGCAAGAAAGTAAAGAGTTTATATTTTAAAAAGCATCAAATGCCATTCGAACGATTGACTTATAGTCATTAAGCGTCTGGCATTTTTTAATTTTCTTCCAGAGCTTTTCAGAGTCAGAAAACAGCCCATGCATATATGCCCAGATTTCCTTCATGCGGAAAATGGCATCCTTTTCACCGGAAAAGATGGACAGATAACCGGATAAAATCTCATCATGCCAGTTCTTTAAGCGCTCGCGAAGCTCGGCTTTATCCATGCTTATACCCTTAAGCTCTGCGATAAGAGCAGGATTTGCAAACAGTCCGCGGCCTATCATGATTTCATCAATATCAGGGAAGCAGTCGGTTAGTGCATTAAAACTATTAATATCAGTGATATCTCCGTTGTAGCAGAGTATGGTTTTATCAGGATTTATTTTCTGCATGGCGAGGGCGAAGTCATCCATGCGCGGCGTATTTTTATAAAAATCCTTCTGGACTCTCGGATGAACGGTAAGCTCACTTATCGGATATTTACTGTATATTTCGATAAGCCTGGGCCATAGTTCATCATCGTTAAAGCCCACGCGGGTTTTTATTGAAACAGGAAAATCAGCTTTTGTATACAGATCATCAAGGAAGCTATCCAGCATATCAGGATATGCAAGTATGCCGGAGCCTCGTTTCTTGGATACGACGGTACCTGACGGACAGCCGAGATTTACATTTATCTCATCATATCCGTAAGGAACAAGCTGCCTGTGCAGGTCGATGACCTCGTCTGCCACTATAGACATGGCCTGCGGTATGAGAGTGATTCCGTCGTTGTTTACCGGGTCGATGTCTCTTTTTATCTTGGCATTCATGCGCTTTGCGGCAGGGATGAACGGTGTGTAGTATTTGTCTATGTAGTCAAAATGGTGGTGGAATGCGTTTCTTACTGTATATCCGGTCAGCCCTTGCATCGGTGCGAGAAAAAATTTCATGTGATTGTGAATCTCCTCATTTATGATTAATCAGATTACTGCATGCTACGCATTCGCGTAATCTGACTCTACTTTTTGATCCTTTAATCATAATATGGGAAAAAGCCTGAAATGTAAACCCCCATAACGTGAAAAGAAGCCGAGGGAAGCGGCTTCTTTTCGAGGAGTTTAGTTTATGAAAAAATGTTTAAAAAAGGGAATTTGTAAAGGTGTATCTCCTTTACAGGTATTACTATACTAAATAAATTTGTCCAAATTGTGTCCTTAATCGAAAAGAATAATAAAAAACTTAAATAATTTATGAAGAAAAAAGCTAAAAAAATCATTTGAATTTGCACATTGAATATATTGAAAAAAAATTGATAATTAGATACAATAGACAGTAAACGGGTAATTGTATCGGTTGAATACTTATGGTTAGGGAGCAGATAATATGAGTTATGCAGATAAAGTTTTTGTAGCGATGTGTCAGGATATTCTGGAAAATGGCACAAGCACTGAGGGAGAGCTGGTGCGTCCCCACTGGGAGGACGGAACAAGCGCCTATACAATAAAGAAGTTTGGTGTCGTCAACAGATATGATTTGTCAAAGGAGTTTCCGGCTATCACTTTAAGAAAGACATATATCAAGAGTGCAACGGATGAGCTTCTTTGGATATGGCAGAAGAAATCCAACAATATCCATGATTTAAAAAGCCATGTGTGGGATGAGTGGGCAGATGAGGATGGTTCAATCGGCAAGGCCTACGGATATCAGCTTGGTGTAAAGCATCAGTATAAGGAAGGCATGATGGATCAGGTGGACAGAGTCATCTATGATTTGAAGCATACACCTTTTTCAAGAAGAATACTTACCAATATATATGTGCATCAGGATCTGCATGAGATGAATCTGTATCCGTGCGCATACAGCATGACATTCAACGTGACACAGAAAAAGGGTGATGACAGGCTCACATTAAATGGTATCTTAAACCAGCGCTCACAGGATGTGCTTGCGGCGAACAATTGGAATGTATGCCAGTATGCGGTGCTTATGCATATGCTGGCGCAGGTGTGTGATATGAGAGTAGGAGAGCTGGTGCACGTGATTGCAGATGCACACATTTACGACAGGCATGTGCCAATCGTGAAGGAGCTGATTGAGAGACCGCAGTACGATGCTCCAAAGTTCTGGCTCAATCCTGACATAAAGGATTTCTATCAGTTTACAACGGATGATATCAAGATAACAGACTATGTGACAGGTGAGCAGATTAAGGATATACCTATTGCGGTTTAAAGAATGTGGATATGAAGCATTTATAAGAAGGTCATTGTTCACTACTTTGTGTGAACAGCAATGATTACAACAGGGAGAAAATTATGAATTTAATAGCAGCAGTTGACAATAACTGGGCAATTGGAAAAAACAACCAGTTGCTCGTTCGGATACCTATGGACCAGAAGTTTTTCCGCGAGATGACTACAGGAAAGGTTGTAGTCATGGGCAGAAAGACACTTGAGAGCTTTCCAAACAGCAGACCTCTTAAGAACAGAACCAACATAGTGCTCACACATAACCCATCCTATGAGGTGGAGGGCGCTGTCGTGGTTCACTCACTTGATGAGCTTCACAAGGAGCTTGAAAAATACAATTCTGAGGATATTTATATCATTGGTGGACAGAAAATTTATGAGCAGCTCGTGGATGAATGCGATGTAGCCCACATCACAAAGGTGGACTTCGAGTATGATGCGGATGCATATTTTCCAAATCTTGACGAGAAGCCTGAGTGGCAGATTACGGGAGACAGCGAAGAGCAGACATACTTTGATTTGGAGTTTTATTTCCTTCGGTATGAGAAAGTAAAATAAACTATTAAAATAGAAACGTAAAATAGAAACGAGGATGACAGCAGTATGGACATCACAGGAAGAAAATTATTTGTAAAAGCATTGGAGGAGGAAGGCGTAGATACTATTTTTGCCTATCCGGGAGGAACAGTTACAGATTTATTCGATGAGTTATACAAGACTAATTCAATCAATCTGGTTCTGCCGAGACATGAGCAGGGCCTGATTCATGAGGCTGAGGGCTATGCCAAGTCTACAGGCAAGGTGGGTGTCTGCCTTGTGACAAGCGGTCCCGGTGCTACCAACACAGTTACAGGTCTTGCAGATGCGCATTATGACAATGTGCCGCTTGTGTGCTTTACAGGACAGGTACCGCTTCCACTTATCGGAAATGATGCCTTTCAGGAAGTGGATATAGTCGGAATCACCAGAAATATCACAAAGTATTCTGTTACAGTCCGTGACAGAAAGGACCTTGGAAAAATCATAAAGATGGCATTTCATATTGCAAGGACCGGAAAGCCAGGCCCTGTACTGATTGACTTGCCAAAGGATATACAGACTGCATCCGGTCCGGCAGAGTATCCGGATAAGGTGGAAATCAGAGGCTATCGTGTAAATGATACAGTACATGTCGGACAGCTTAAGCGCGCCTACAAGATGTTAAAGAGTGCCAAAAAACCGCTTATCCTTGCAGGAGGTGGTATAAATGTTGCTAGGGCAAATGAAAACCTGCGCCGTTTTGCGGAGGCAGAGAATGTGCCTGTTGTCACTACAATAATGGGTAAGGGAGCTATACCTACCACTCATCCGCTTTATGTGGGAAACTGTGGTATGCACGGCAAATATGCGGCAAACAAGGCAGTCAGTGAGTGTGATTTACTTTTTTCAATAGGTACACGATTTAATGATAGAATAACCGGTGACTTAAATGAGTTCGCTCCAAAGGCAAAGATTGTACATATTGATGTGGATACTGCATCTATTTCACGAAATGTAGTGGTTGATGTGCCTATCGTTGCAGATGCCAATGTGGCGCTCGACAAGTTAAACGAGTGGGCTGAGCAGAAAAAGACTGCTGAGTGGCAGAAGCAGATTAAGGCATGGGATGAGGAAAATCCTCTTGGCATGAGAAGAGACAAGGGCATGACACCTCAGATGATTATGGAGCATATCAATAAGAACTATAAGGATGCAATCTACGTTACAGATGTAGGTCAGCATCAGATGTGGGCTACACAGTACTTAGAGCTTGACAGCAACAGCCAGCTTCTTACATCGGGAGGTCTTGGAACCATGGGCTTTGGTCTTCCGGCAGCAATAGGTGCAAAGATTGCAAATCCTGACAAGGATGTTGTATGTATAAGCGGTGACGGTGGACTTCAAATGAATATACAGGAGCTTGCCACCTCAGTTGTACAGGGAGCAGGAGTGACCATATGCGTGCTCAACAACTACTATCTGGGCATGGTGCGCCAGATGCAGCAGCTTTTTTATGGCAAGCGTTATTCTGCGACCTGCCTTCGAAGAAGAAAGGGCTGTCCGGCTGAGTGCAAGGGACCAAACGAGGCATGTCCGCCATACACACCGGATTTTCTCAAGCTTGTTGAAAGCTATGGTGGACACGGAATCCGCGTGGAAAAGGAAGAGGATATCGATGCAGCCTTTGCAGAGGCCAAGAAATATAAGGATGTACCTGTAATTATTGAGTTTATGATAGCTACGGATGAGATTGTTCTTCCAATGGTCAAGAGCGGAAATCCTATGAGCGAAATGATTTTAAAGTAGGAGGTGCAGAAGATGAATAATATTGAAATGAAAAACAGATGGATTGCACTTTATGTGGAGAATGAGGTCGGTGTTTTAGCAAAGGTTTCAGGACTTTTCTCTGCAAAATCCTACAATTTACAGTCTCTTACGGTTGGAACCACAGAGGATGAGACTATTTCCAGAATGACTATTTGCGTTACAAGCGATGATATTACCTTTGAGCAGATAAAAAAGCAGCTCAACAGAATGGTCGAGGTCATCAAGGTTATTGACCTGACTGATGTGCCTCTGCATATGAAGGAAATACTCTATGTCAGGGTATCAAAGCTCACCCGCGAGGAAATCACTGATATCTTCCAGACAGCGCAGGTTTTTAATATTGACGTGGTGGACAAGAATGCCGACAGCGTGATCTTAGAGAGCAAGCTCACAGAGCACCGCAATGATGATCTTATAGCCCTGCTCAAGTCACAGTACAAGCATATCTCGGTTGTGCGCGGTGGTGCCGTGGCCATTGAAGCTATGAGTACCGGCTGCCGCTAGATTATGGTATTAATAAGGGGCAATATCTGTTGGCAGATATTGCCCCTTACGCCGTGATACATTTTAAAGAGTCGGCTAATCTATATATATTGCCAAAGAGAAAGGGACGAGAAGAACCCTAATATGTATTTATAAGCGATTACGAAGTGACTTAGATATTGTTAGAATTATGCCATGAAACACAGAAATGCCCTGCCATGGACGGCAGGGCAAGGCGTTATGCGCCACGGACGGCGCATAAAAGCCGGTTTCGTCAAGCATAGAAAACCTTAAAGCATAATTCTTACAATTATCTTAGCCACGTAGTTTTAAGCGCATAAATACATATTAGGGTTCTTCTCGTCCCGTAGTATTGTCATAAAATTAGCGAGCCGCAACCTCAATAATTTCACCAACATACATAGTGTGCATATCGTGATCGCCGTACCATTGATGCATAATGGCTTTGTCTGTAAATGAAGCCTCTTCAATAGGCACAGCAGCCATCTTGCGACAGAGGAATACGAGATTTGCCTCATCCGGATATGGTATGCCATGGCGTGTAGCAGGAGACAGACCGGCCTTTGACCATTTGTCTTCTCCGCGTCCTGAGTGAGCACCACAGTATTTTAAGGCATCGCGGTATTTCTCGCTAAGGAAAGAAAGTGAGAAAAACTCACCATTGTCTATGAAATCCTTAGTATATCTTGATTCCCTGATAAAAATAAATACGACATTTTTGCCCCAGAGGACACCGGTTCCACCCCATGAAACGGTCATGGTGTTTGATTTTTCCTTGTCACCGGCTGTCACGAGAGCCCACTCCTTGCTAAGCTTGGTGAATGGATTGATATCGAGCATGTCGATTGGATATGGTTGAAATGTATGCATAATTTTCCTCCTTAATATTAATAAAATTGACAAATGCTGCTAAGTGACATATAATACACTTAGTAAGGCAGTCGGTAGGTGAGTGCACTTCACCTGATCCGGCAAATTAAGTTAATAAGTTATCGTAAGAGATAGCCGTTCCCAGACTTTACCAGAGGCAGGACGGCTATTTCTTATGTTTTCTGTGAGTATCTATGTATGTCAGAATCGCTACCAGCATGATAACGAAAGTAAATAAGTCGTTCCAAGAAACCATAATAATCATCCTTTCCGTAAGACTCGGATCAGATGAGAGCACGTCCCCCAACCACCTTAGTAAGTGTATTGTATGCAGTGCAAGTCAGAAAAATCTGAGTTTTTCCTGACTGTACGGGCAGTCGCCCTATCAAATTAAAAATATATAAAAAGTGCTCAGCAAGCTGGCATTTTTATATATTTTCAATTTGGCACTGCTCGTTGCCTACGCTCATTATATCATATGCGCTGCACTTTGTGCATATTATTGTAAAAAGATATTAAGGTAATAATATTCATGAAAAATCTGCACATTTTACAACAGGAGTCAATTGATGAGGGGCGGCTTCAGGTGAGAGTACGACAGAAAAACATGGGGACGCCGGTTGCGGATGCAAGGGTGTCAGTCAGCTATTCCGGGGATCCGCAGGGGAAGATAGAGGAGACTGACACCAACGAATCGGGAAGCATAGAGGCAGTTGAGATTGCCACTCCGCCACTTGAGTATTCTATGTCGCCCAGTGAGTCACAGCCATATTCGGAGGTGACGGTAACTGTTTCAGCTAACGGATACAGAAATATCACTGTTTCGGGCGTTGAGGTGATGCCCGACAGACTTTCCATACAGGATATTGAGCTGGAAGTACTTGATGCACCGGGAAATGATGTGGACAATATTGTTATTCCGGCACATACACTCTACGGTGATTATCCTGCCAAGATACCTGAGCCGGAGATTATGCCGGTTGCTGAGACCGGTGAGATTGTACTTAATCGTGTTGTGATTCCGGAATATGTTATTGTGCATGATGGGGCACCATCGGATTCCACAGCGGCAAATTATTATGTCAGATATAAGGATTACATCAAAAATGTAGCTTCCAGTGAGATATATGCGACATGGCCTGATGCCACTATAAGGGCAAATGTGCTTGCGATTATGTCATTCACGTTAAACAGGATATACACGGAGTTTTATCGGGGAAAGGGCTATAATTTTAATATCACTTCGTCTACGGCATATGACCACAAATTCATCTATGGCAGAAATATATATGACAATATCTCGCTGATAGTAAATGAAATGTTTGAAAACTATCTGTCGAGACCTAATGTGAAGCAGCCGATTCTGACGCAGTACTGTGACGGACAGAAGGTCTCCTGTCCGAGCTGGATGACACAGTGGGGCTCTAAAAGTCTCGGTGACCAGGGCTACAGTGCAATTGAGATACTCAGATACTTTTACGGCAGCAACATGTATATCAATACCGCGGAGGCTGTATCAGGAATCCCGGCGTCATGGCCGGGCTACAATATAGCCATAGGCTCATCAGGGCAGAATGTATACCAGATACAAAAACAGCTCGCCCGCATCGCAAAGGCATATCCGGCCATTCCGTCTATTGTGCCGGATGGAATATACGGACCAAAGACAAAGGCGACCGTGGAAAAATTTCAGGCTGTATTCGGACTTCCGGTATCAGGTGTGGTGGACTACAATACATGGTATGAGATATCAAATATATATGTCGCTGTGACACGTATTGCGGAGCTTGCTTAATTGGATTAAAGGAGCAAAACAGTGCTGGCAAGAGAAAAAATGATGTGATATTATATAGAATAAAAGTAACTATTCACAACCCTATTTTTAGATAAAGAAAGACAATTTTATGAATACAGAAACCCAAAATTACAAGATAATTGTGGCATACGACGGCACACGCTACAAAGGCTGGCAGGTGCAGAAATCCACAGATGATACAATACAGGGAAAGCTTCAGCATGTGCTTTCCACGCTGGCAGGAAAGCCGGTTGAGGTCATAGGCTCAGGACGCACGGATGCTGGAGTGCATGCGGTGGGGCAGGTGGCAAGCTTTCACATGCCGAAGCATTTTTCCAAGGATGAGATATTTATATGGCTGAATGAGCATCTGCCGGCAGATATTGCGGTGACAGATATTTCAAATGTGCCTGACAGATTTCATGCCAGGTACAATGCTGTGTCAAAGACATATGCGTATACAATACACACCGGTATTGTGTCAGATGTGTTCAGGAGAAAATATGTATACGACTATGATAAGCCGCTTGACACAGACCGGATGAAAAAAGCAGCAGCGTATCTTCTCGGAGAGCATGATTTTAAAGCCTTTTGTGGCAATAGGCATATGAAGAAGTCAACGGTCAGGACAATTTTTTCTATTGATTTTGAAAAAACAGGTGCCGATATTGTTATCAGCTACACCGGAGATGGATTTTTACAGAATATGATAAGAATCATCACAGGAACGCTTATCGAGGTGGGCGATGGAAGGAAAAATCCGGATGCTGTGATGGAAATTTTAGCTTCAAAGGATAGGGCACAGGCAGGCTACACGGCACCGGCGTGTGGGCTGAGACTGGAAAGGGTAGATTATGGCAAAGTGGTATGTTAGTGCGAAGAAGGCTGATTTTGCGGCAATCGGAGCAAAGTTTGGAATAGATCAGGTGACGGCGCGGATAATCAGAAACAGAGGTGTGATAGGAGATGACGCGGTAAATGAATTTTTAAACGGCAAAATCTCAGACATTGCAGACCCGGCTCTTTTAAAGGATGGTCAGAGGCTGGTTGACATTCTTGCCCAAAAGATAGCTGACAAGGCCAAAATCAGGATAATCGGCGACTATGATATAGACGGAGTGATGTCTACATATATTCTTGTGAAGGCACTTAAAAGAGCCGGTGCATGTGTGGATTATATGATTCCCGACAGAGTGAAGGATGGCTATGGTTTGAATGTGCATCTGATTGACAAGGCATATGAGGATGGGATAGACACTGTGGTCACCTGTGACAACGGAATTGCGGCGATTGAGGAAATCGCACATGCAAAGGAGCTTGGAATGACGGTTCTCGTAACAGACCACCATGCAGTGCCTTTTGAAGATATAAAGGGTATAAAGATTTACAAGGAGAGCAAGGCAGATGCTGTTGTAAATCCGCATCAGATAGAGTGCAGCTATCCGTACAAGGAGCTTTGCGGAGCAGCTGTTGCCTGGAAAATTGTCATATTGTTATATAGAAAAATCGGCATAGATGAGAAAGAGGCCATGGATTTTATAGAGAATGTGGCATTTGCAACAGTCGGTGATGTCATGCCGCTGACAGGTGAGAACCGTATACTCGTAAAGGCCGGCTTAAAGAGTATTCATCATACGACAAATATCGGCATGAAAGCCCTGCTTGAATGTTGTAATATAGAGGCTGAAAATGTAGATGCATATCATTTTGGATTTGTTCTTGGACCTTGTGTCAATGCGACAGGCCGTTTGGATACAGCCAAAAGAGCACTTGAGCTGTTTTTATGCGACAGGCAGGATGAGGCCATGCGCATCGCATCAGAGCTTGTAGCACTCAATGATGACAGGAAGGAAATGACTGCAAAGGGCGTCGAAACCGCAGTTGAGATATATGAGAGGGACAATTACGAAAAAGACAGGGTGCTTGTCATATATCTGCCGGATGTGCATGAGAGCATAGCTGGAATCATAGCAGGCCGTATCAGGGAGAGATACAATAAGCCAACCTTTATACTCACAAAGAGTGAGGACGGAGTAAAGGGCTCAGGGCGCTCGATAGAGGAGTACTCCATGTATGAGGAAATGTGCAAATGCAGTGAGCTGTTCACGAAGTTTGGTGGCCACCCGATGGCTGCAGGACTTTCACTGCCACAAGAAAACGTTGAGCCATTCCGTCAGAAAATAAATGAGTATGCATCGCTTACTGACGATGACCTCGTGCCTAAAATACATATAGATGTGCCGATGCCGGTGGATTATGTATCAATGGGACTGGTGTCTGAGTTTTCAGTACTGGCACCGTTTGGAAAGGACAATCCAAAGCCTGTTTTTGCAGACAAAAATCTACGTGTGAGCCGCATGTGGGTAGTTGGTAAAAACAATAATGTGCTTAGGCTTTCTTTGATATCCTCATATGGCACGCCAATCAATGCAATTTATTTTGGTGATATAGAAAGCTTTTTTGATTATATCAGGCAAAGGTTTGGTTCTGACGCGCTTGAAGCTGCACAAAGAGGAAGGTTCAATAATATAGTGCTGTCCGTAGTATATTCACCAAAGATAAATGTATTCAGGGAAAATGAGTCACTGCAGTTTGAAATACAGTATTATAAGTGATATTATATTCTAAAAAGGTAACCGGTAAAGGAGAATAGATCAGTGTTTGGGAACAGAGCAAAAATATCCGCTGAGGAATTAGCGTATATGAAGGAACAATTGGATAATGACAGGGGATTTTTCGAGAATGTAAATGCAAAGTCAAAGCTTATAGAGGCTGATTTTGATGAGCTGGAGAAATCAAGACAGCTTGAGGAGTCATCCCTTAAGCAGCTAAATGATAATGCAAATAATGTGGTGGAATTTTCAAAGGACAGCATGGATGCCATATCAGCCTTAAACGACAGCTTTACAGAGTGTGTAAAGGCGGCTGCGGACAATCTTACAAGCCTTGAGGGTGCGGCAAAGGCAATTGCCACACAGCATGAGGATACATGTGCGCTTGTCGAAAACAATAAGCATTTTACAGCTCCGGCTAAGAGCTTGTCAGAGACATCGGACAGGCTTGAGGAGCAAGTGGATAGCTGTGCGGATATAGCTGCGCAGATGAAGGAGCAGAATAAGCAGATGAGTGTTCTCTCACTAAATGCTGCTATAGAGGCGGGCATGCTTGGAGAGCAGGGAAAGCTGTTCGTAGAGGCTGCTGAGAGCATAAGGGAGGCATCTGTTTCATATGACAGTGCAATTGATGCTGTTAAACAGGAGCTTTCAGAGGCAAAAGCTGAGATTAGTGCACTTAAAGAGCAGGTGAGCCACCTTGTAGGGCTTCTAAAGGACAACAATGTTGCCACGACAAAGCTCATGAAGCAGGGAGTGGAGCTCAATCATGTGTTTTCACAGTGTGACGAGATTTCAGTTGACATGATAGAAGCGTGCAGACAGCAGATTGTGTCAATCCGCAATACACAGGAGGAGATTATCAAGTTTGAGGAGCGCAATAAGCTGCAGATAGAGGATGCATACGCAGAAATTTCGACTCAGAGGAAAAATTCAGTAGAAATAAAATCAACTGTGGACAAGGTGCTCGACTACAGCAGGGAGAGAGTAAGATAACAGGACAGATATGCAGATTTTGAGTGTCATGCATTTTTATGAGTGAAATATAAAAAGACATCAACCGGTGTAAATTCCGGCTGATGTCTTTTTAAGTTGAAAGCTGCAATCATTAAATCAAACACGAACCTTGCGGTTTGCCGCATCCTGGAAGCTTCCGCTCTTCTGTGGCAGATGCATCCAGTTTTTGATGTAGACCACATTGTACATAACGAAAGCAAGCATAAAGGCTGTAGAAACGTCAAATACTGAGTGCTGTTTGATAAACATGGTAGACAGTATAATCAGAACACAAAGCACTAATGATGCATGCTGAACGTGCTTTTTATCCTTGAAATAGCTGCTGTGCATCACCGCAAAATGAATGCCGAGCGAATTGTATACGTGAATGCTCGGAAACAGGTTCGTCGGTGTGTCAGTGGAGTAAAGCCACTCGCAAAGCGCTGTAAACATATTGTGGTGCGTGAAATAATAAGGCCTTAAATTGTGACCATTCGGGTAGAGCGTTGATATAACCAAAAATACGGTCATACCGGTGTATAAAAACGCACACAGTCTGTAAAATTCTTTTTTGTCATGTAATGCCGTGAAAGCAATTCCAAAGGCCACATAGCCAAACCACATGATATAAGGAATAACAAAGTATTCACAAAACGGTATATAATCATCTATCGGAAGATGAATCAAGTGATAATGTGTGGTAACAGAGCGTTCTAAATATCCAAACCAGGTCAGATATATGATAAAGTATGATAAAATCCACACATGCTTGTAGCGGTTGAAAAGCTCTATAAGCTTATTCTGTATTTTCTTCATAAAACCACCTTTTTAATCCGTTTGAAATTATAACACTGAAAAATAATTCAAACAACACCAAAACAAAAGACTTAATAAATTTTATGAAAAAATTAATAATTAAGACCTTATATAATGAGCTTTTTGTGAAATATTTATCTGCAGCAAAAAGCATAGGATATAAGCTATGGTTTAATCTGCATAAAGAATGCTAAAATCCCATGGTGCAAGAGTTATACAATCGCCTGCTGATACTGTACTGTCATCGCAAAGCTTCTTGAGACCGTCTGCATAGCAGGTAACAGTCTGCTCATCATTCGAGTAGTTAAGCAGATAAATGATTTTTTCTCCCTGCATATTGGTGCCGCGCTTTATGACAACGGGATAAGAAGCATCAAATTCATTTTTTTGCTCGCCGAAGAAAAGCTTTAGGGCTTCTATCAGCGTGTCCTCACCAAAAAGTGTGGCAAGATACATGGCACGTCCTTTGCCGTAAGAGTTTTCTGTGATAGCTGCGTGTACTCCCCAGTGCTTGTGCTCATACATAGCAACAGGCGTGGCAGTGGTACAGTCGACCATCTCCATCCAGTCACGCGCTTTTGACGATTTGCCGCCACAACTTACGGTGACATTGTCAGGCAGGGTGAACTCATCGTACTGTATGCCGAGAGCCTTGTTTATAATATAAGGCTGTACGTCATGGCGTATTTTAAGGTGTTCATCCGAAAAAGCAGATTTAAAGGTCACCACCATATTGCCGCCGTTTGCAACAAATTCATTTAAGGCATTGAGCACCTCATCTGTTGCGCTATAGAGCGCAGGCACAAGTATATTCTCATATGAAGCAAAAAGTGCCGGGTCGGCAGGAATCACGTCGTACTCAATGTTCATCAGATACAGGGCATCGCAAAGCCATCTGAAAACGGTATTGTAGTTGGAGTCGCTTTCGTTGTTCAGCTTAAATTCATTAAGCCCTGTAAGAGAGGCATTGTCAGCAATAACCGCAAACCTGTTTGTCTTTTTCAAATTTACCAGCCTGTGTCCGTATTTTTTTAGTTCGTTTCCGATAACACTGCACTCCTTATAAAGCCGGTTCGGTCTAAGGTCGTGGGAGAGCACGCCCTTCCAGTAGCTTTCTATGGCATTGTGGATAGAATGCCAGTGCCAGTATTCAACCATGCATGCACCGTTTGCAATGTGGCTTATGGCCTGCAGGCGCAGTTGTCCCGGATAAGGAAGCCATGGGTGATTTCCGGCTGCCTCGGTCTCAAGTACCAGATAATTATCACCTTTTATGCCCCTTGCAATATTGCCGCAGGCGGTAATCTCGCGGCCGCTCAGACTGCTCTGGGAAGGGTGATATATATCGCAGCCTGCGATATCCATACACTTGGCAGCCTCGTACTGATTGACCTCAGGCTGCATGCCGTAAGAGTAATCGTGCCATTCAAAGTCGAAATTGTGAGTGATGAACTGGTCATCTCTCTTGTATTTTTTGACGATATCGGCCTGCCATGCAAAAAAGTCTGTCACGAGCTTTCTCTGGAATTTTTTGTATTCCGCATCAAGGCTCATATTTATGGTGCCGCGGATATCAGGAAAGGCATCCCAGTCATCCACACGGTTGCTCCAGTAATCAAGTCCAAACTCCCTGTTAAACTCGTCAATGTCAGGAAATTCATTCTTCAGATATTCTACAAATTTAGCCTGTGCGTATTTGGAACAGGTGTCATAAGGTTTTGTCTCATTGTCGAGCTGGAAGCCGATCACGCAGTCGTAGTCCTTTACCTGCTCCATGAGCTTTTCAATGATAATCTGTGCATGGTGCAGATAGTCAGGGTTTGTGATATCCATGTTCTGGCGGTGGCCGTAGAGCTCTTTGCCGTTATGTGTTACAGCGAGAATATCGGGATATTTTTTTGCAAGCCATGATGGAACAGCATATGTAGGTGTTCCGACAATGACATTCAGCTCATATTTTGCTGCGCAGTCAAGCATGCGGTGCAGGTGTGTAAAATCAAATACTCCCTCCTCAGGCTCCCATGTGCTCCAGGTGGATTCGGCAATCCTGATAACATTCATGCCGGCATCGCGTATCATTTTAAAATCTGTTTCTATGCGGTCGTAAGGCATATATTCGTCGTAATATGCCACACCATATAATATTTCATTAAAATTCATTTATATGTACCTCCAATAGTTATACCATAAATATACGTTAGTAAATAAATGGTGTAAATATTAAATCATCAGAAAACAAAATGTTGAGCGAATATGCGTGGAAGAATGAGTCAGTTGCGCAAAAATTGCATGTCTAGGATGACAAGTGTATGAAGATAGGTTATAATGAAAAACAATAGAGTTGCGCAACAAATAAAAGTTGTTCAGTGATTAATCACATTTAGATGAAAGAGGCGGCAGAATGAGTAACAATATCACGATATCAGATGTAGCAGAGGCACTTGGCGTTTCAAAGACAACAGTAAGCAGGGCTATATCGGGAAAGGGCAGGATAGGCGCTGCAACAAGAAAAAGAGTGCTTGAATATATACAGGAGCATGATTATAAACCTAATGTAATAGCCAGGGGGCTTGCACAGTCAAAGACATTTAATATATGTGTGGTGATGCCGGGGGATTATGCACTTGTCGATCTGCCTTTTTTCCAGGAAGCTATAATGGGGATTCAGGAGATAGCAGGTATGATGGAATACGACCTTTTGCTTTGTATAGGCTCAGGCAATGATATGGCGGGGCTTAGGCGTATCATACAGAATCATAAGGTGGATGGAGTGGTGCTGCTTCGTACGATGGTAGATGATCCACAGGTGACATTCTTGCAGGAGCGCAGGATACCGTTTGTCACAGCTGGCTCATGCAAATATAAGGATGTAAAGCAGATTGACCATGACCATAGAAGTGCCTGCAGGGAGCTGACATCAATTATGCTCATGCGTGGCATGAAAAATATGGCGCTTCTCGGTGGAAGAGAGGATATTGTTGTAAATCAGACCAGATACGCAGGCGTAGTGGATGCCCATGAGCAGTTTGGAAAGAAAATAAATGACAATCTTGTATTTTTAAACCTTGAAGGAAAAGCATATGTCGAAAAGGCTGTAGATGATGCAATTGACAGAGGCTGCGACTGTCTGCTGTGTATGGATGATGCAGTTTGTGCGCAGGCCATGAGACGGCTCCGCGAAAGGCATATAAAGGTGCCGCAGCAGGTGAAGGTGGCTTCATTTTACAACAGCTCAGTGCTGGAAAATAATGTGCCGTCCATTACATCGCTTTCATTTGATTCAAAGGAGCTTGGAGCAAGAGCCTGTAAGAATCTGCTCAGACAGATAGAGGGTGAAGAGACTGAGAACAGGACACTTCTGCCGTATGAGGTAGTGTTAAAGGAGTCCACACAGTAAATAGTAAAAGCCGGAGCCGACAAATTGTCAGACTCCGGCTTTTGTTTTATATGGTTTTAAAACTGTTAAATCATCGCCAGATAAACCGTTGCGAGTGACACAACAATCTGGATAATTGCAAATCTGAAAACAACCTGTGCATTTGACCAGCCGAGCTTCTTTCTGACGTGGTCATGGATAGGAGTTGTGGTATTCTTTAAAATATGTATCTTCAAAAATCTAAGAAGAGAAACCTTTACGAGTCCAAGTCCACCGTCGATGATAAGCACGAGACCTGCCAGTATGTAGATGAATGGGCTTTGTGATTTAAGAGCACAAATAGCTATGAATATACCCATGGCTCTTGAGCCCGCATCACCCATCAAAAGCTTGCTAGGTGTGGCATTGTACCACAGATATCCGAGCAGACATACCGCAAATAATAAAATACAATAGTTGAAGCTGTCAGTTATTTTGAGCACTGAATCAAGCACGAAGAAAGTCATTATGGTAATGATGGTAAGTGTTCCGGAAAGACCATCAACACCGTCTGAACAGTTTGTGACATTGATTGATACCCAGACTAAGATGACTGTAAGTATTCCAAACACAACAGGTGGAATATTTACAGAGCCGCCAAATATGGCAAAGGTGATTGTGCTTGAGTTGAAATGCAGATACACAACTGCCACAACAATTGCAACCGCAAAATCAAGTGCGCCCTTTAAATACTCGCCCCATGGCTTTTCTGCCGCATCGTCAAAGTAGCCTGTGAGCATCTCAATAACTATAAGCACAAGATAAATGGCAATCTCCGCATTGATTTGTGAGAAAAGCAGTGCCGATATCACAAATGTGAATATAAAAATAATACCGGCTCCTCTCGGCTTCCCGGCTGAAAGCTTTCCGTCCACAGCAAACTGTCTGCCGAGGTCCTTTGGTAAAAATTTATTTAATTTTGCAATAGCAATACATGTGAGTGCGAATGCAAAAATCACTCCGATGAAAGCTATTATCGACATATCTGCCGAAGTCAAATAAGAAATCATATAGTCCTCCTTTGATATTGTATTACAACCTCATTCATTATATTAGTCTGACAAAAAAAAGTAAAGTTTTACTTGCAATTTTAAATAATTGTGTTATTATACTTATATGCTTTAAAGCGTTGAAGCATTAAAACTTTAAATTGTAACATCAAGCTACAGTAATATTTATATTTGTTACAATAATATTTATACTTGGAGGAAACAAAAATGGCTCAGAAAGGTGATTTAATGACAGCACGCCCTGATATCCGCGTGCTTGACGCTACCATTAGGGATGGAGGACTGGTAAACAACTTTATGTTTACAGATGATTTTATCAATGCTCTTTATCGTGCAAACGTAAAGGCAGGCATCGACTATATGGAGTTTGGTTATAAAGCATCTAAGGAGCTTTTTGATGTAAATAAATTCGGCAAATGGAAGTTCTGTGATGAGGCAGCTATCCGTGAGATAGTCGGAGACAACAACTCTGATATGAAGATTTCTGTCATGGCGGATGTCGGCAGATGTGACTACAAGAAGGATATTCTCCCTCGTGAGGACAGTGTGATTGACATGGTGCGTGTGGCTACATATGTACATCAGATGCCTGCAGCAATCGAGATGATTGAGGATGCCAAGTCCAAGGGCTACGAGGTAACCTGCAACATCATGGCTATCTCAAATACACAGGAATCAGACCTTGATCAGGCACTTGACATGGTTGCCAAGAGCTCTGCAGACGGCATATACATCGTAGACAGCTACGGAGCTCTCTACCCTGAGCAGATTCGTCGCACTGCCGATAAATACACAGAAATTGCTGAGGCAAATGGGAAGTTCGTAGGAATGCACGCACACAATAATCAGCAGCTTGCATTTGCAAACACCATAGAGGCAGCAGCCCGGGGAGTCAGCCTGTTGGATGCAACAATGATGGGCATGGGACGAGGCGCAGGAAACTGTGCGATGGAGCTTTTACTCAGCTTCCTCAAAAATCCAAAATACAACGTATTCCCTGTACTCAAATTCATTGAAGAGCATATGCTTCCGCTCAAGGAGAGCGGTGCTGTATGGGGCTACGATATTCCATACCTGCTCACAGGACGCTTAAATCAGCATCCATCAGCAGCCATTGACTACATCAAGTCAGGTGAGACACATTACGCAGATTTCTACACAGATTTGCTTGATAAATAAAAATAGATAGATGTATATAAAACAATCCGCTATGCCAGATTTTGGTGTAGCGGATTGTTTTTTATATGTTATAGCAATTTTTGTTGGTGATAAATCATAAAGATGAGAGATAATTCCTCTGCTTTTAGCTGTAAAAGATAAATAGATAACAAAAAAATGATATTTATAACATCACAAAAATGTGATATAATTTTCAAGTAGATTATGATTTGCAATGTAGGGAGAAAACATGGGTATCAAATTATTTCTGAATGATTATTATGATCTTTTAAAGTTTATGCATGATAATGAAGTAGTGATTTTGGATGAAAAAGTGATTCCATTAACACAGCAGGAGATAGCGACAACTTTAAAATGTAGTAAAATGAAGATTAACAGTATGTTTAGTATTTTGCAAAAGCAAGATTATATAGAGCAAAAAACAAGAGGCAAATATGTTTTGACGGATAAAGCAGAGAACATAATTGAAACAATAGAAACATTACAGTAGTTACAGATAAGGAGCAATATATGCCTACATTAGACTGGATAGGAAAAGACAAAGTAATTAATCATCATAAAGATGTTCCGTATAAAGTACTTGAAAGAAAGTATAGTTTTGATGAGAGTGGTATGCACAAAGAGGATATTCACAGTAATAACATGATAATTCATGGTGACAATCTTGAAGCCTTGAAGTCGCTTCTTCCACAGTATGAAGGAAAAATCAAATGTATATACATAGATCCACCTTACAATACCGGAAACGAAGGATGGATATATAACGATAACGTAAATGATCCCAAGATAAGGAAGTGGCTCGGGGAAGTCGTTGGTAAAGAAGGAGAGGATTTATCAAGGCATGATAAATGGCTATGTATGATGTATCCAAGACTTGTGCTGCTACAAAAATTATTGGCAGATGATGGGGCTATTTTCATCAGTATTGATGATAATGAAGTATACAATTTGAAATTAATTTGTGATGAAATTTTTTCACAGAGCAATTTCTTGGGCGATGTTATATGGCAACATAGCGTTCAATCAAATGGATATGGTGGCAAATTTGTTTCTCAATTCAATCATACAATTGTATATTCAAAAACAAACGAATTTGTTCTAAAAAACTTACCGCGTACTGAAAAAGATAATAAGTTATACAAGAATCCTGATAATGATCCTAGAGGTAAATGGAGAGCAGGATATTGTGTGAATGGATTATATCGTCCCAATTTGAAATATGACATTATTACACCTAATGGAAACATTATAGAATCGCCAGAAAAGGGGTGGAGATGGAGTAAGGAAACATTGGAAAAAAAGATACAAGAAGGTGAAATAATATACAACGCTGATGAAACAGCAATAATTCATAAACTTTATTTAAATGACTTAGATGGCAAGGTGCCGGAGAATATATGGACTAAAGGCGATGCTGGAACAACTCGGCAGGCAACAACGGAGTTGAAAATATTATTTGGCGGTAAGGCACCATTTGATACGCCTAAACCAACACAATTGCTTGAGAGAATTATTCAGATAGCAAGTGATGATAAATCAATTATTTTAGATTCTTTTGCTGGTTCTGGTACAACAGCTCATGCTGTTTTGAATATGAACAAGTCAGACGGAGGCAATAGAAAATTTATTCTTGTAGAAATGGGAGATTATGCAGATACAATTACTGCGGAGCGTGTGAAACGAGTAATAAATGGTTATGGAGAAGAAAAGAACGCCGTAGAAGGAACAGGTGGAAACTTTTCATACTATGAGTTAGGAAATCCATTATTTATGCAAGATGGAACGATAAATAATGAGGTAGATATAACTGAAGTCAGAAAGTATGTCTGGTATACAGAAACAAATGGCATTGAGTATAAAGAAGATATACAGGAAAAGTATTTTCTTGGTTCATATAATGATATAGCCTATTATTTTTATTATGAAAAAGATAGGGTAACAATACTTGATTATGAATTTTTGACAAGTGTACATAAGAAAGAACAGGCATATGTTATGTATGCGGATTCTTGTGCATTGTCAGATAGTGACTTACAAAAATGGAATATCACATTTAAGAAAATACCAAGAGATATTGAACATATCTAGAAAGGAATGAGATATGGAATTAAAAAAATATCAGTTACAGGTAATAAATGATTTAGACAGATTTTTAGAATTGCTGATAGAAAAGCAGAATATAAGTAAAGCCTATAATGCTTTGTGGAATGAAAAAGGAATTAATGTTGGAATAGACGGTATGCCACCATATAATCCTGAACTAGCAGGTGTTCCTCAGGTTTGCTTTAAAGTTCCAACGGGAGGAGGAAAGACTTTTCTGGCAGCAAATTCACTTAAACCGATATTTGCTTCTATGCCACATATACATCCTAAGGCAGTAGTATGGCTTGTACCTTCAGATGCTATCTTGTCACAGACATATAAGACATTAACAGATAAGAATCATGCATATAGAAAGAAGATAGATGTTGATTTTGGAAATAAAGTAGAAGTTTACTCAAAGCAACAGCTCCTGAATGGACAGAATTTTAATCCAACATCAGTAAGTGACAATTTGTCTATTTTTGTATTAAGTTACGATTCATTTAGGACAAGTAAAAAAGATGGAAGAAAAGCATATCAGGAAAATGGTAGTTTATTACCATTTGTAAGATTTAAACAGGATAGCAGTAATTTATTAGAAGATACAGATGAAACTGCTTTAATTCAGGTTATTCGCAAACTGAATCCTGTTGTTATTGTTGACGAGAGCCACCATGCAACGAGCAAACTTAGTAAGGAAATGTTACAGAATTTTAATCCGTCATTTGTACTTGATCTAACGGCAACACCGAAGAAGGGAAGTAATATAATTTCATTTGTAGATGCCAGACAGTTAAAAGCGGAAAACATGGTAAAGTTACCTGTAATTGTATACAACAGAAAATCACAGGAAGATGTTTTTATATCTGCTGTATCATTAAGAAGAAAGCTGGAATTGGAGGCGGTTCAGGGACAAAAAAACGGCGGTAAATATATTCGTCCTATTGTATTGTTTCAGGCACAGCCTAAAAACAATGCTGACAGTACAACATATGAGAAGATTAAGCATACTTTAATGGAGATGGGAATACCAGAGTCTGAAATTGCAATAAAAACAGCGAATAAGGATGAACTAAAGAATATAGATTTGAGTAGTTTGGATTGCAATATTAGATATATTATAACAATTAATGCATTGAAAGAAGGGTGGGATTGTCCTTTTGCATATATACTAGCTACAGTTGCAAATAGAACATCGAGTATAGATGTGGAGCAGATATTAGGTAGAATTTTAAGATTACCTAATACAAAAAAGAATGAAAGCGAAGTCTTAAATCTTTCATATGTAATTACATCATCAAATGCATTTTATGCAACTCTTGATAAGGTAGTAGTTGGACTTAATGCAGCAGGATTTACCAGTAAAGATTATAGAGTAGATGACTGTGAAGATGTAGTTGATGAACGGCAGACAACACAAGAAGTTAATAGTCAAACAGAACTGCTACTTGACAATATTCAAGTTGGTAATAATGATAAGGATATAGACGAACTTGATGGATTAAATGTAGAATTAATGAAGATGCAGTTGGAAAAATTGGAGAATGAATCTGCTGAAACAGGAAAAGAAGATAGTTCAGTATCATCTAATGCGATTAACGATATGCTTGAACATGCAAAATCACAGAATGAATTGTATTGGCAAGAATTTCAGGAGACAGAAGAAAATTATGTACCTGTACCACCGGAAGTAGGGGATAAAATGAAACATTATAAATTGAATCAATTATTTGCAGATGAAGCTAGCAGTATGGAAATACCACAATTTATGATTGAGACAGGACGTTCTCTGTTTTCTGAACATGTGCAACAGCCTCTATCCAAGGAAAATTTATATGCAGGATTTTCTTTATTGGATAAAGATACAGTTATAGATTTTGATAGTGTGGATTCTGAAATAGCCCGTATAGATATTGATGATTCTGATGCAATGCCTAAAGCATGGAAATTGCAGGGGTTCGACAATCAAAATGTGAAAAAGTGGTTTGATGAACAGCCATCAGATAGAAAAATACGTTTGTGCAAGGATATGATAATAAAGAAATTATCAAAGAATAATGCGGTAAATGATAGAGATTTGGATATATATGTAGACAGAATTATTCAGAACCTGACTGAGGATCAATTAACAGATATGGAACAGACCCCGGGCATCTATGCTTTGAAAATTAATAAAAAAGTTAATTCTCTTTTGAATGAATATGCAAAGAAAATGTTTTATGAGTGGGTTGAACAAGACAAAATTTCTTGTATGCCATCATATAAATTACCTAGAGAGATATCACCGACAAATACTATTGCATCGATTCCAAAATCTTTGTATAGCGAAGAAGAAAACTTTGATACAGAATATGAACGAAAAGTTGTTATGGAATTATCTTCTTTGAACAATGTAAGATGGTGGCATAGAAATATAGCAAGAAAAGGATTTTCAATCAATGGTGCAATAAACGCATATCCAGATTTAATGGTAAAAACAGAAAGTGGCAAACTGCTTCTGATAGAAACAAAAGGAGACCAACTTGAAAATTTAGAGTCCAAAGAAAAAGCAGAAACTGGGGCAAAATGGGCTGAAATGGCTGGAAGAATGTACAAGTATTATATGGTGTTTGAAACAAAGAATCCTGGATATAATGGTGCTTATTCATATGAAGAGTTTATGAGGATTGTTAAGGAGTTATAGCAAAATAGGTAAAAAAGTATGAATGTTATAAAAGCAAAGTTGAGTCATAACGCATTTATTATACAATCTATACAACCATTTTCTTTTGAATACAATAACACGACTATAAGAGTATATAAAAAAGAAGAATGTTTGATGATTGAGTTGATAGGGAGAAAAAAGGAAAATGGATTGTTGAAAGTGTTTTTAAAATTGTATGATTTACTTTTTTTGATGCTAGGAGCATATCCAATTAGACTCAGTTTAAGTTATAATGAAAAAGAGATAGATACTAGTAAGTGGGTAATACGATATACAACAGCAAATCACTTTATTGAACAGGAAGCAGCTTTTTGTGACATTACAGTGGAAAATATCAATTCTAAAAGTTTGATGAATATTGACAATATACATAAACAATCAATTGCCTCAATTTCATATATTGTATCAGAATATTATGAACATGTTGTTACCAATCATAGAATTGAATTGATTACACACACGATAGACGGTATATTTATGCATTCTATTTATTATAAAGAGTTACTTGATATGAAAAGACTACAAAATTCTAAAAGTAGTGATACGACATATTATGAAAATGTTGAACGTGTGTTTAGATTATTTTTTTATTATCATCGAAAATATAACTGTCAGATACTTGAAGAATTAGGAACTACTAAAAAGGAATTTTATAAAACTATTTCAGATACTAGAAATGATTTTTCTCATTTACTTGGTAAAAAGAAAAATAGATTGATATCAGGAAAAGATATGGTATATTATATTGATTTAATTTTTTTTGCGGAAAGATTGTTTGTTTTGGAAGAGATGCTGAATTTAGAACTAAATGAGGGTATGATACAGGAATATATGTATATTATGCACGATTGGATAGATGAACTTGTCAATAAACGTACAGATAGAATTAAATCTAAGAGATATACTAATATTCAAAAAGTGAATCTAATAGAGAAAAAACTGGGGTTAACAGAGTAGCTTGATTAAAGGAGAACATATGGATGATATAGAAGACACTAATTATAAGTTTAATTCTCAAGATATTGAAAATATATGGTATATATTCTTTTGTTTAGCAGATTCAACATTTTCGTCTGTATATGTATCTTATGGAAAAAAAGGACCATATATGTTATCAGGAGAGACAATGATGTCAATATGTAAAACCCTAGAGACTATTGATTTTTGTTGTTATAGAGATGCCTACTCGGATGCGTATAATTTATTACGGAAGTGTAGGGATGATTTAATGCAGTATTTATTTGTATTGAATGTTATACAGAACAAACATGGTTTAACGGATGAAGAAGCAGAAAAATTCACCATAAACTCGGAATCTATGATGAAAATGATAGAGTTAGATGTGTCTATATTGGTTTCAGGTGAAAGAAAAACAGACGCAGAACTAGCTATGGAAAAATGGATTTATAATGTATTGGAAAGCTCAGAAAACAAAGAAGATAGAAAAAAATTTTTTGATACATCAAAATACAAATCATATTTGGTAAGTAATAATGAAAAAGTCAAATATATTTTTGAAAATTTTCTTGTAGATAAGTGGTTGAGAGAGGACAGAAAGTTAAATAATTATGTCCATGCGAATGGCATTAGATTTGTAATGGATAATTATGTATATCAGAACAAAAAGGAAGATAAACATAAAGAACTTATAGAGACACTTCAAAATATTACGGATATATTTTTAAGTTTGTTGTCAGTTATAGATAGTATTAAATTTCATTCATCAGATTATCTTGATGCTTTAGAAATGGAAATGAAGCCCCAGGAGGGAAGTCAATATTGGGTATGTCCAATAATTGTTGAATATATGAATGACAGGTTTGATAAGAAACTATTACAGTATATTCAGAATAATGAAGGAAATGGGATGCAATTTATGGCAGAATATTATAATCAAAATAAAGGGTAGGAGGATGAAATATGGATTGGACAAAATTTAATAATCATGGAGAATCCCCTAATCATGCATTTGAAGTAATGTGCAATATTCTGTTTAAATGTTGGTTGAAAAAGGAATATAAAGATAATATTTCTCACTTTGCGTTTGTAAATGGAAGTGGTGGAGATGGTGGTGTAGAAGCATATGGACTTTTAAAATCAGGTGATATTATTGGTGTTCAATCAAAGTGGTTTCCGCAGAAAATGGAAGCATCCCAATTTAAACAAATTGAAAATTCATTTTATACGGCAATTAAAGTTCGTCCTGAATTAAAAAGATATATTGTTTGTATCCCTAGAGATTTTACATCAAAGAAAATGGTGAAAAATAATCAAGTCGCTAGGGATACAGAAGAATCAAAGTGGATAAATCTATGTGAGAACATTAATAAAGAATATCCGGATGTCGTAATTGAATTATGGGATGAGACAAGTATACAAGAAAAATTATGTCTGCCAGAAACACAGGGATGTTATAGGTATTGGTTTGAATGCTCAGATGTGTTTGAAACAGAGATTTTGATATCATATCAAAGGGCAATAAATAGTTGGGCAAAAACAAAGTACATACCTGATTTGTATTCGACAGGTTATATTCATGACAAACTTTCATCTTTTACCGGTAGTTTTGAAGCTACAAAGAAAAAATATGATATGACTCAAAATATATATGCTATAGTTCAGAAGCTGAAAAGAGCATATGAAGATATATTGAGATTGCAATTTCCAGAAAACGAAAAGGCACTTTTTGAAAAGGTAAAATCAGATATTTCCGTTCTTGGAGAGTGGTTATGTATTATTAGAGAAATAGGTTCATTAGTTGCTAGTGGTTCTGACATAGAAAGGGACAATTTTGAAAAAAAATTTGAACTTAATTGTGATTCTTCGGAGTTAAAAGATAGTTCGTTGCATTTTAGCTATTATAATCATTTTCATGAAGTAGAAAGTATTTTGGATAATATTGAAGATGATTTTGAGCAGTTTAAGCGTTGTATGATTTCTGATAGTCATAATAAGATTATTTTTCTCGGTAATCAGGGAACTGGAAAGACGGCAGGAATTGTTAGTGAAATTGATCTTATGCTCCAGGATAAATCATTTCTTCCAGTATTAGTGCAAGCAAAGGATTATAGGAAAGGTGATAGTTGGTTATCCATTTTGACAAGAACTATAGGGCTATCAACGACATGGAGTGAATTAGAGTTGTTTCAAGCTTTAGAGAATGCAGCCTTGTTGAGAAATAGATATTTGAATGAAAGTTGTGATATTGTAGTTCAACCTAAATGCTTAATATGTGTAGACGGAATAGATGAAGCTTCTTCATGGAGCTTTTGGAAGGAACGAATAGAGGAAACGCAAGTCTATGAAGGTATTTTTCCAAATGTAAAATTTGTTTTTTTATCAAGACCATATGTATTTCCTAGATATTATGATTTGGATTACCGAGAATGTTTTTATACATTACCAAGTAGTGGAGATGTGTCTGTAAATGAATTATTTGATGATTATATAGCATTTTATAAGATTGATTTATGTGGTAATTATTGGATAAAAGAAAAATTGAGTACACCTATGGCACTCAAATTATTTTGTGATTTATATGGCAATAGTAGTGTAGGAAATTTAGATAAAAATTCGCTTGTAATTACTAAGTTGTTTCAGAAGAAAATTAATTCTGTTGAAGAGTCATACAGAAAACAAGAAAAAGAAACAAACCAACAAAGTATGATAAAAACAATATTGGTTAATATAGCTACATTGTTAACTAATAAGAATGAATTGACATTTGAGGATATCTTTAATGAGAGTAGGGAACCTATAAAAAGTCATTTAGAGGATTTATTATTTTTTATTGAAAAAGAGGGGTTCATATATTCGCATCAGATTTGTGAAGATGAGTTTAGCGAGCCAGTGATTGTATATTCATGGGGAATGCAGCCCGCATTCGATTACCTGATAGGAAGAAAATTATATGATGCCATTAGGAACGGAAAAAATATTCAAATTGAGTATACTAATGGTATTTATCAGATGCTTTCACTTATAGTTATAGAGGAAGATGGAAAACTAATTTCAGAATATTCAAATATTAAATTAGAAGAATCTGTTTTATTTGATTTGATATGCTATACATTAGCGAATACATCTGTTGAAATTGCGTCTAAATATCGTGATTATGTAAAAAAATTAATGCATTATTCAGAGGCTGAGTTTAGAGAAATAGTTAATAGAGTTATTATTCCTGTAAGTGAAATTAATAACCATCCTTTGGGAGGAAAGCTGCTTGATGAATTTTTAAGAGGCTTTGATAAACCAGCTCAAAGAGATATATGGTGGTCAATTCCAACATACTTACGAAATAATTATAATGCTAGTTGGCGAACATTTTCAGAGCTGGATTTGTCGATGATTGCACTATCAGATAAAGACAATTATATGGGCAAGCCATTAATTTTGGTATGGAGGTTGTCGTCGGTAGATAATGATGTTAGGCGTGATTGCAGACTTAAGTTAACAGAGTGGGGAATCAACAATCCATATGAGTATTTGGACTTATTGTTATATTGTGCAGATATCAATGATGAACAGATTGTAGAAGATATATTTGCAATAGCATATGGAATTGCGCTTGGGAAGTTTGTTCAGAAAGAATATCTTGAAAAATTATCATCTTGGATAGTTGAGAATGTTTATTCAGAAGAAGGTCTTTTTAAGTATGAAAATTCTGCAATTAGGTATTATTGCAAAGGCATTGTTAAGATTGCAATATCAAAAGGACTATGTGACGCAGAATGTGAAAAGAGAATATCAGAGAAATATATCAGAAAAAGTTCATTTATGCCTGCTTATAAAGACTCTTTTGATTCAAAAAGACTTTCTGGATATGGTCCAATATATTATGATTTAGCTCGATATGTATTATGTGATCATTTGGATAGATTCTTTTGTATTAACTATAAAACTAGAGAGTATCTAAGAGAAGCAGAAGAATTTATTGAAAAATATAAGAAGAAATACGATGTAGATATGCTTGAACCGGAAGGATTGATTATCTCTATTGCATTTCAATATTTACTAAACCAAGGTTGGGATGAAAAGATATTTTGGGAATGTGAAGATAAAAATAATTTAGGTATTGATATATGTATACGGAATACTTATATGCGATCTACTCATGGTGCAAAGTCTAAAGTAATGACTGTAGCCGAAAAATATGTTTGGTGTGTGAAGCAGCGTATGGAAGCTGTATTTGCAAGTCAACTGCAGTATAACTATTATGGACAAGGTGTCAGGTATATAAGTGATTATTATGAAATTGATGACTTTACCAACACATATCAAGATTATGTTAATAGTAGATATACTAAGATAGAGGATAAATGGATTCATACAGATCAAATGGTTAAAACTCCGTATAAAGAGTTTTCTGCTGAGAATATTGAAAAATGGATGAAAAAGAAAGATACTCCTGATTTTACAGTATGGTTGGGTGAAAAAACAGATGCCAGAATATTGTATGCATATACGAATATTGTTAATGAGGTATTGGGCATAGAAGAGGCTATATGGATTTCTTCAGGGATTGTAAAAAATAATGATTTTGAAAAATTGATTGCAGAAGTGAATGTATATTCAGAAGAACGTTCAGAGTTATTGAATGTGGCAGAATTTCATTCATATGTTGAAACTTGTGGCTTTTATACACCGCAGGAAGTTTGTGCAGTTCAATCTGTTAAAGAAGCAAATGAGAGTATCAATATAGGGAATGAAAAAAATGTAATACAAGTTTATAAGTTGGTTGCTACATGTTTATCTGAACATATTGAAAATATAGAAAAAACATTTTATTTACCAAGCAGAATTGCCAGAATATTAACGGGTATAACATATGGTGATGGATATGAGTATATAAATGATAATAATGAAGTGGTATGCAAATATTCAGATGTTAGTAAAGGAGAGAATAATCAACAGGAATGTCTGCAAATCAATTCGCATATACTGGAATCTTCTTTAAAAGAAAATGATTACAGGATATTTTGGGTGTTTAGGGTATATCGTAGTCCATCTAGTAAGGCTTATGAGCTTTATGGAAATGATATTACTCATGATACAGATAGAAGCTATATAGTCTGGTTTGATGAAGAGAAAAGTAGATATATTGAATTAAAAGAAATTGAGCCCGTAATAGCAGAAAATAATAATGATTATGTGTTAAAAGTTAAATCTTTATATGACGGATTGGATGATTAAATTAAAACTTAGGGTTAAAATAGGAGGTATGGGTATTGATATATACAGAAAGTGAATTGAAAAAGAAAATATATAAAATGATTGAAGAGTTTGAAAGTGAAGTTGTAGAGTTTAAGGAGGCAACGAGCAATTATTCATTTAATGATATTGGAAGATATTTTTCTGCTTTGGGGAATGAGGCAAATATAAGGGGTCTTAACGAAGCTTGGTTGATTTTTGGAATAACAAATGATAAACAGATTAAGGGGACTAATTATAGAAAAGATGGAAATCTTCAATCCCTGAAAAAAGAAATAACCAACGGAACGAATGAAAAACTCACTTTTTATGATATATATTGCATTGAAATGGAAGGGAAGAGAGTTATTGCATTTCAGATTCCACCGGCAATTCCAGGTATAGTTACTACATGGCATGGAGCATCTTATGCAAGAGAAGATGAGTCTTTAGTTCCACTACCTATGAATAAGATTGATTTGATACGAAGTCAGGTTGGAAGGGACTGGTCTAAGGAAATAGTGCCAGAAGCAACTATTGATGATTTGGATTCTGAGGCAATTGCATATGCTAGGAAGATGTTCATAAGACGAGAAGAAAACAGAACAGGCGCATCAGATATAATTGAGAGGTTATCTGATATAGAAGTACTCAATAAAGCTGGACTTACATTTAAAGGACAGATTACAAGAACAGCGTTAATGTTACTTGGTAAAAAAGAATCAAGCTTTTACTTTGATGGTTTTGTTCCGAGAATTACATGGACATTATATAATGCTGATAAATCAGTAAAAGCATATGAACATTTTGATATGCCTTTACTGCTGGCGGTTGATAAAGTATATGGCAAGATCAGAAATGAAAAATATAGATATATTGCAGACCAGACAACATTGTTTCCAGAAGAAGTGGATCAATATAATCCTAATTTAGTAAAGGAAATTATCAACAATTGTATAGCTCATTCTGATTACAGATTGCGTGGGAAAATAAATCTTGAAGAGTATGAGGATCATCTTGTTTTCATTAATGAAGGGGCATTTATTCCTGAGACAGTAGAACAGGCATTGGAGCCGGGATATAAACCTCCATATTATAGAAATGCATTTTTGTGTAATGCTATGGTGAATATGTATATGATAGACACAAATTCAATGGGAATTCCGATGATATATGAGATACAGAAAGGTAAATGCTTTCCATTGCCAACATTTGATTTAGATACTCCTAACAGAGTTGTTGTAACGGTGTATGGAAAAGTATTAGATCCTAATTATACAAGATTGTTGCATGCAAACGACGATTTGGATTTGAGAACTGTATTTCTTTTAGATCAGGTACAGAAAAAGAAGACTATTTCTAAAGAAGATTTTAGTCAACTTAAGTCAAGGAATTTAGTCGAGGGAAGGTATCCAAATATTTTTGTTTCATATAAAGTAGCAAAGGTTGTTGGAGACAAGGCAAATTATGTCAGACAAAAAGGATTAGATGAGGAAGTGTGTATGCATTTTATATTGTCTACACTAAAACTCGGACCAGCCAAGAAATCAGACCTATTGGCGGTACTTAAAGATGTTTTACCGGATGTATTGACTGATCAGCAAAAATCAAGAAAATTATCAAATCTTCTGCAAAAAATGAAGAAAAATGGAATTATTGATGTGCGTGGTATTGCAATAAATTCAGAATGGTATCTCTTGACTAAGGACTAAAACAATATATTTTTTAGTCGAGGATAGTCAAGAGTTTAGTCGAGGATTTAGTCAAGGATAATGCAACAAACAGGAGACTCGCAGGAGCGCATGCTGCAAAATCCGCTGTACGAAGCGGCCTAGAGTCTGTTAGAATTATGTCAAAACACAGCAATGCTCCGACACGACGTCGGGGCAAGGCGTTACCGCGCCATGGACGGCGCGTAAAAGCCGGTTGCGTCAAGCATAGAAAACCTTTAAGCATAATTCTTACAGCCTCTTGGCCGCGTAGTATGAGCGTATTTTGCAGCATGCGCTCCTGCGAGTCTCCGTCATTTTTAACTATCGGGTTTGACCTTTTATATTGCAAAAATATGATTTGTTTATGCGCGTGAAAACCAAAGAGTAATGCGAAACTCGGTATTATTATGTGAAACAATAGCCCGCCCATTCATCTGCTTCATCATAAGGGTAATATTTCTGATACCCATGCCGGTGGTATTAAACAGAGAGCTTTTATCTGCGATATGGTTTGTTATCTCGATACCTGCATCTTTACTCCGGTAGATAGAGCTTACGCAGACAGGAGCTTTGCTATCTGCATATTTGCATATATTGTTTGTTATATTGTTAAAAATCCGTCCGAGAAAGTTTGAGTTCACAGTGATTTTGAAATCCTTCCATATGAGCTTTTCTATATCAAGCGAAAAGCTGTTTTCACGAAGAATAAAAGCCATCTCAGAAAGATAGTCACCTATTGCACTTTCCATATTGCATGGAGCGTCAAGCTCAAGAGCTTCTTCGTTGCAGGCAAGTGAATAGTCAAAAAGCTGGTCGGTAAGGCCTTTTATTTCGCATATTTTATTGAAAATCACATCTATGTGTTCAGTGGGAATCGCACCCTTTTCATTTTCCATTCTGATAATTTCAGCGTATGATTGCAGCCCTGCGAGAGGAGTGCGGATATCGTGAGCCATGCTTCTTATCAGCATATTTTTTTCATTGATCAATTCGGTTTCAGACTGCTCGACAACGTTTAAAGTGCCATGTATTTGTGTGAGAATATGTCTGGAAATGAAAAACAAAATCATTATTGCTGTAATTAAAGTGAAGAGAGCATCACAAATAAGCAAAGCTTTGAGATATTTTTCCTGATAGTTATTGTATATAAAAATTTTAGCTGTTCTGTCATTAAAGTTTACAGCTTTAAGATAAACAGATATTTTCTGATTATGTAATGATAGATTTTGAGGCTTTTTGAGACTTAAATATTCTGTTGAAGCGTAATATGTTTCATTGTCAATGGATATGAGAAAAAATTCGGGCTTTTCTCTTTGAATCCATGCTTCAATGCTTTTAAAATCGTTTGACGAAATTTTATTGTCAGACACATATTTTTGAAAGTCTGTAATATACGCAGCTTGTGTATTGTAAATATAGCTGTCGGAGTTTACATATTCATTTATTATTTTATTCCCGCAAAGGTATATAGCTGTAAATACAGTAATTGAAATCAACAAAGCTATTAAAAATGAAATCAATAAGCTGCTTATGTATTCCTTATATCCGTTAAATTTATTCTTCAAATTTATATCCCTTTCCCCACACTGTTTTAATCAGGTGGGCACAGCCACAGCCGGCTTCAAGCTTATTGCGCAGATTTTTAATATGAACCATAATGGTGTTATTGGAAAACTGTGTATACGGTTCATTCCAGACGCTTTCAAATATATTCTGTGTTGAAAATGTCTTTGTCGGATGAGAAATTAACAGCAGAAGAATCTGATATTCTTTATCCGTGAGAGCAAGCTGTCTGCCATCGTAACTGACATTGTTGCATTTTGTGTATAAGGTTAAGCCACATCGTTCAATAGTGGATGAAGCGGTGGTGTCTGATGCATCTGCATTGTCGTAGACGCGACATCTTCTGATAAGAGCCTGAATACGCGCTATCAGCTCCACGTAGGAGAATGGTTTTACAAGATAATCGTCCCCTCCGGCGGAAAGGGCTTCCATTTTATCGGTTTCAAGAGATTTGGCTGTCAAAAAGAGAATCGGAACATATGATTTTTCCCTGATTTTGCGGCATACCTCAATGCCGGAAATATTTGGCATCATTATGTCAATAATCAGCAGATCAAAGGTTGAGTCAAATTTTTGGAGCCCTTCTTCACCGTCATGCGCTTCTTCGATGAAGTAACCTTGATTTTCAAGCAAAATTCTAAGTGCATTTCTGATTGTTTCGTCATCCTCGATAATGAGTAGTTTATCCATACAAGCTGCTCCTTATATAAATGAATAAGATTTATTGTAAAAACAAAAGTGATATAAATATAATAGCACATAAAAACACAATATGCGCTTAATAAAATCTGAAAAATTCTGAAGAAATCTGAAGCTTGGATGTACATGACAATGAAAAATTCAGAAATTTTCATAATAAATTAAGTCGAATTTTCAGAAATATGAGATACTATATAAGCATAGACGTCTATGGTAACAATGCGGTAGTAAAAAACACAAGGAAAGGAAAAAATGAGACAGCAATTAAACAGAATTATAAGTGATAAAAAAAGTATAGGAATGATAATTTTTATGCTCGTAATTCCAATTTTGGATATTGTACAGATTTATTATCAGGATATTATTAAAATTAATGGAGAAATGGGGAAACCCTATCCGTTATATGTCACATTTTTATCATGCTATTCACAAGGACACATATTTCAAATGATTTATCTGTGTTTTTTGCCATTATATTTGCTTGTAATAGTGGGAGAAGAGTGTATTGTTGATTATATTACAGGATATAAGAATATATTGATATGTAAAATGGGAAAAAATAAATATATTTTACAAAAAATGAAATCAGCCTTTATCGTCTCATTTACAATTGTATTTGTAGGACTGGGATTAAATCTTATACTATCACAAGTAGTATTTAATGGGGGAACAAATACACCGTTTGATGCAGAACCATTGAAATATGACAGTTTTGTCATGGTAGAAACATTTCTTTTTGAAATAAGCTATACACATCCATTGACAACGAATATAGTCTACATTCTTATAACGGCAATATTTGCCGGTGTTTTGGGAATGATGGGAGCTGCGTTGGCAATATCTATACACGAAAGAAAGATGGTATATGCGTTGACCTTTGCAATTTGGTTCATACCTATTTTGTTTAAAAATTCATCAATGCATATTTTTCAACCGTTTATGGAATATGGTTTTAATGTTGTTGTTCCAGTGGCGATATGGTGTATAGTGCTTTACATTTTAGTGATTATAACAGCTATTATATGGGAGAAAAAAATTGTTGAAGTATAAATATTTAGTATGTGCTTTAATATATGTGGGATTGTGTAGTATAGATTGTTATTTTTCAAATGTACCTATGCTTAATTCAATAGGGCAGATGGGGATAACGGAGGATGTAATTTTCCTGAATATGCACAATTCAAGCAGTAATTTCTGTGGAATTAAAGAAATATTGGTTGTAGATACATTTCCTGTCTTATTGGGAATATACTATGCATTGGACAAAGAAAAAACATATATATTACTTAGATATAAAACGCGGGAAAAATATAATAATAGCCAGATCAGGATAATTATTGTAATGGCGGCAATATTTTCGGCAGTTCGTCAGATAGTTGATTATATTTTTACGGTATATAGTTTTAATGGTGCAACAATTAAGAAATATCCATTTGTACTGTATTCTCTTATGGAATTTGTTGTTATTTGGATTTTCTTTGTCGCAACAGGTCTTTTTTACAAAATACTTAGAGATTGTTTACAAAATGAACTTATTGCTCTTATAGGAGCTTTTGGAGTTAATTTTGTGCAATTCATTTTGATAAGATTTTGGCTCGTTAAGTTTTGGATACCTGGGTTAGATGTTGCTGCAGCATATGATTTTTTGGAAGGAAATAAATCGCCGGTAAGCTGTTTGGGTATTCTTGCAAAAAATATAGTAATGGCAATAGTTCTGTACATAGCAGGAATAGTAACGTTTGCAAAAAGGGATATTTTAAGAAATGAAAAATAAGTGGTTAAACATAATATTGATCATATGCATGATTATTATGCAAAGAGTTGTAATACAAATGAGTGACTATGAGGTATATCAATTACCGTTTGCCAGTACACTTTTTATTTTTGACAACCAAACAAGTAATTTAGTGCAAATTTTATATGCATATATACCATTGCCATTTGTACTTTTTTACTTTTCGGGTAATGCAAGAGAAATTACAACCGGATATGGTAAGCTTTGGCTGATCAGATCGTATAGCAGAGAGAGGTTATACTTAAAAAATGCTATATTATCAGCATCGAAATTAGCTTGTATAGTAATAGGTCAGACGATTATTTTTTTAATATGTGATGGGACATGGAATAATTTATCAAGTATAAAATTAATACAGGTAATAGTTACATATTTTGTTGGAGTATGGACATTGGTACAATTACAATTTTTACTTGAATTATTTATGGATGCCAGTATTTCAAATATATTTGTAAATATTTTTTGTGTGGTATCACTGATAATTGGAAATAGCGTACTGATAAATAGTGAACTAAGCCGGATTGGAGTTATGCTTTTCCCCAATATGCTATTTGGAACGCGTAGTGGGATAATTTATCAAAAAAACATATATGTGAGATACGAAACTTCAATTATATATGTGATTATATTATTAGTAGTTTTAAATATTATTTCAATAATAAAATATAAGAAAACAGACATTTACTGAGGAGATGATATAGTATGATACAATTACAAAATGTAACAAAGAGGATAAAGGAAAATACGGTATTGGATAATGTATCGTATACGTTTAAAAGTGGTTTTGTTTATGGTTTATATGGGCAAAATGGTTCAGGAAAGACTATGCTGCTAAGAGCTATAAGTGGTTTGATAAATCTGGATAGTGGAAGTATTTTCATTGATGGGGAAAAGCTGCATGATAAAATTGAGTTTCCACCTGAGACCGGTATTGTTATAGAAAATATGGAATTGCTGCCGGAATGTTCCGCAAAGAGAAATCTTCAGATGCTTGCAAAGATAAAAAATATTGCTGATGAAAAAGATATAATCTTTTCTCTGGAAAGAGTAGGTCTGGATCCCGACTCTGATAAAAAAGTAAAAAAATTTTCATTGGGAATGAAACAACGATTAAATATTGCACAGGCAATTTTTGAAAATCAAAAGATTATATTGCTTGACGAACCGACAAATGCATTGGATGAAGATGCAGTGCAGCTTATATATAAAATAATAAGAGAGGAGAAGTCAAGAGGAGCAACGATTATTGTAGCCACTCATCATAAAGAAGATTTAAAGGAAGTGTGTGATGTGATATTAAAAATTGCGGAGGGAAAAATTGTTGAGGAAAATGAAAATAAATAAGTATTTTCTTGGAATTGTTCTTATAATCATAATAATTATGTACTTTATGGCTGGAGTTCTTTTCCTGGGAAATACAAGAGAAGATAATAATATGAAAGTTAGTACTGTACAACAGAGCATAGCATATCAGACTTTTAAGTCTGGAACAGAAGGCTATAATCTTGCATCAAAATATGCAGAAAATCTGCAGAATAATTCTTTGGACAAAGAAGCTATTGATTTACAATTGCAGGAGGCAAAGAAATTTTTACAGGATAATATTAAAGGAATAAGCAGGGAAAGTGATAATTTTGCGCAGATGTTTTATTATTGTGGGATCATATATGGGTTAGATGATATTTACAATTGTGGAGATTATGAATTTGTAAAGGTAGGAATGGAAGTCAGAGGTTATATTATTAATGTTCAAAATGGTGATATGGATGATGAGATTGAAACTGACTTATATGATAAGCTGACAAAACTCACTGCTGATGATATACAGGAGGTTGTCGAAGCAATTGATAATTAAAACAAGATAAAAATAGCAAAAATCTCTAGGACACTGCAATAAACAGGAGCCTCGCAGGAGCACTGATGTAAAATCCGCGTAGTATGAGCGTATTTTGCAGCAAGTGCTACTGCGAGGCTCCGTCATTTTAGCCAATAACCTGAAACACTTTATTTCTTTTTCTTCCACGCAAGCAGCCTCTCCACATGCAGCGGCTTTCCCTGAATAGCCTGCACCTTCAATCTGTTCTCCTCACTGAAACCAACCAGAATATCATGATTAGCCTCAGCCAGATAATCGATGATACCATCGATATCAGACTTAGTGTTCTTCGGACAATGAATATACAGATGCTTATTTGCGGAAATATGCAGTGTATATGAGATGCTGAAATGATACCACAGGATCTTGTGCAGGGTAGAGTATTTGTAAATCCATAAAATCTCTTTGATAGGCACGATGGCATTGCCATAAGGCGAGGTCATGATAAAATAGTGCTCTGTGATAAACATATCCTCGGTGGCAAGCTGTGGCAGTGTGGCAAGCTCCTCCTCAGCCTCGGCAAGCAGCGTGTGCGGATTGCCGAATACAACAAGATTCTGACATACCGGTGCCAAAACAGGGAACCTGATGCACAGGATGTAGAATATCAGGCTGATAACAGCATAGATAAGAGTGCCAAAATAAAAAACAAACATAAAAATAGTAGTTTTCAAATGGTACTCAGGCTCATTAAGATAGCAGCCTGTTATGGTATCGGAGAGTCCCTTGGAATCCCAACTCAGATCCTTCGACAGTTTATTTACAAACTGTGTGTAGGTGCCCTTGCCCTTTACGATTTTACCGACCACCGTGAGCTTATCTATAGAGGGCAGACCCTCCTCACAGGTGGATGGTGCAAGCAGTACAATAGAGCAGTGCTCATCGCGCATGCAGTAGTAGTAATAGCCCTTGATATCGTTGCCGTCCTTCATGGTGTAGCCGGTAAAGTAAAGCTTTTTAAGGGTGGTTTTTACATATCTGTCCGAATCCTTGTATGCAGCTTCAAAGCTGACAGAATCGTCAATATGTATGGGCGATAAAATATCTCCGAGTGAAAATGCAAACCATAGCACGGTAAGCAGAATGATGTATACAATCGGGGAGAAAAGACGCCTTTTGTAAAATGCTTTGATATTTTTTGTAATGTAGTGTTCGTAATTATCAATCATATGCTTAGTATAATGGTTTTTGTGCCTTATATCAACCTTGATTTTGAGACATTTAATTGTTATTATATGATTAAAGGGTCAAAAGGTATCATCGATGCATGTTTGCATGCAATTCGATGTATACCTTATATATTTAATAGTAACTATTAGAATCATTGAGAACGATGGGAAAGCACGAGTATCGTGCGGTTTTGCGAATGTGAGTGGGATGGTTCTGAATAGTTACGGTAACTATTAAGAATCACTGAATGAAATGAGGTAATTATGGAAGCATACACGAGTTTTGCCCGGGTGTATGACATGTTCATGGACAATGTGCCATATGAGGTGTGGGGCAGATATATTGTCGAAAAACTGCGTGCAAATGGCATAGACAGTGGATATGTCGTGGACTTAGGCTGTGGTACGGGAAAGCTTACCACGCTTCTTGCAGATGCAGGCTATGATATGATAGGCATTGACAATTCTTTTGACATGCTTGATATGGCGCTTGAGAGAGAGGATGACAGAATCCTTTATCTGATGCAGGATATGAGAGAGTTTGAACCGGGAGAAAAGGTGAGTGCCGTCGTAAGCGCATGTGACAGCATCAATTATATTCTTGAGCCTGAGGATCTTCAGGCAGTTTTTTTCTGCGTGAGCGAAAGTCTTAAAGAGGGTGGCATTTTTATATTTGATATCAATACTCCATATAAATATGAGGTGCTCATGGCTGATAATACCATAGCTGAAAACCGTAATGAGGGCAGCTTTATATGGGACAATTATTATGATGCCGATGAGAAAATAAACGAGTATGACCTGACACTTTTTATAAAGGAGCAGTCAGAGGATGAGGATGACATCTACAAGAAGTTTGAGGAAACTCATTTCCAGAGATGCTATGAGATTTCAGAGCTTAAGGAGCTTCTTGAGCAGTCGGGACTTGTGTTTGATGCAGTGTATGATGCGTACACAGACGATCAGGTGAAGTGTGACAGTGAGAAGGTCACTGTAATTGCACATAAAGCATAGAATTAGATAATGAGAGGTAAATTATGTCAGATTATATAGTAAGAGCAACAGCGGCGGATGCCAATATCAGAGCATTTGCTGTAACATCAAGGGAGATGGTGGAGACCGCCAGAGAGGATCACATGACAACACCTGTCATGACGGCGGCACTTGGCAGACTTCTTTCTGCGGGAGCCATGATGGGAGCTATGATGAAGGGTGATAAGGATATCATAACTCTTCAGATACAGTGCAGCGGACCTGCAAAGGGGCTTACCGTCACAGCAGATTCGCACGGCAATGTAAAGGGCTTTGCCATAAATCCACAGGTTGAGCTGCCACTCAATGCGGCAGGCAAGCTTGATGTGGGTGGAGCGCTTGATCTTGGTATACTCACAGTTATAAAGGATATGGGCTTAAAGGAGCCGTATTCAGGTCAGTGTGAGCTTAAAACAGGTGAGATAGCTGAGGATCTGACCTATTATTTTGCCACATCTGAGCAGATTCCGTCGGCGGTTGGTCTTGGCGTGCTGGTGGATAAGGACCAGAGCGTAAAGCAGGCCGGTGGATTTATCATCCAGCTTATGCCGTTTACACCGGATGAGGTTGTGGACAGGCTTGAAAAGAAAATCACAGAGATTGATTCGGTGACACAGATGCTTGACAGGGGGCTGACTCCGGAGCAGATACTTGAGGAAATTTTAGGAGATTTCGAGCTTGAAATCACAGATACGACAGAGACACGCTTCCACTGTGACTGTTCAAAGGAGCGTGTGAGCAGAGCACTTTCCACACTGAGCAAAAAGGATCTTGATTCCATTATCGCAGATGGTGAGAGCATTGAGGTAAAGTGCCAGTTCTGTAATAAGGCATATGAGTTTACGGTGGATGAGTTGAAGGAGATGCGCTAATTGAAGGACGGATATATAAAGGTCGCTGCAGCGACACCAAAGGTAAAGGTAGCTGATACTGTATACAACGGACAGCTTATTAAAGCTCTTATGAAGGAGAGCACTGATAACGGGGCAAAGGTGGTTGTTTTCCCGGAGCTTTGCATTACCGGATACACCTGTCAGGATCTTTTCTGGCAGGATAAGCTCATCGCTGCAGCAGAGGATGAGCTTATAGGGATTGCAGATTACAGCAGGAGCCTTGACGGCATATTTTTCATAGGGCTTCCATATGAGATAAACGGCATGCTCTACAATATGGCGGCAGTTGTATCGCGCGGAGAAGTACTTGCCATGGTGCCAAAGACATTTCTGCCAAACTATAATGAGTTTTATGAGGCAAGGCATTTTGCATCGGGAGAAAACCTTAGCACATATGTCACACTGAAAAATGGACAGCAGGTGTCTGTAGATACTGATTTTATTTTTAGCTGCAAGCAGCTGCCAAAGCTTAAGATAGCGGTGGAGCTTTGTGAGGATCTTTGGACTCCGAACCCGCCGAGCATCAGACATGCGATGTCGGGTGCCACTGTGATTGTAAATCTGTCTGCATCAGATGAGGTGACAGGCAAGGCAATATACAGGAGAGAGCTTGTGAGCGGACAGTCTGCCAGATTAATCTGTGGATATATTTATGCGTCAGCGGGAGACGGTGAGTCCACACAGGATGTGGTCTATTCAGGACACAATCTCATCTGTGAAAACGGAAATGTGCTTGCCGAGTCAAAGCGCTTTACAAATGAGACTATATACAGCGAGTTTGATATAGAAAGAATAGAGACTGAGAGGCGCAGGATGACAACATTTGTTGTTGAGGATGATCACAGATGGGCTGAGTTTGATCTTGAGGTTAAGGATACCACTCTTAGCCGCTATGTAAATCCGGCTCCTTTTGTTCCTGCAGACAAGACAGACAGGGACAGACGCTGTGATGAGATTCTTATGATCCAGGCTATGGGGCTTAAAAAGAGATTAGAGCATACCAACTGCAAGACCGCGGTTATCGGTATTTCAGGAGGACTCGACTCCACACTGGCACTGCTTGTCACGGTAAGGGCATTTGACCTTTTGGGAAAGGATCACAAGGATATCGCGGCAGTAACTATGCCGGGCTTTGGAACAACAGACCGCACATATGACAATGCGGTAAATCTCATTAAATGCCTTGGAGCTACATTTATCGAGGTGGATATAAAGGATGCTGTAAATATACATTTCAGGGATATCGGTCAGAATCCGTCTGTGCATGATGTCACATACGAGAATGGACAGGCGCGCGAGCGCACACAGATACTTATGGATATCGCAAACAAGGAAAACGGAATGGTTATAGGTACAGGAGATTTGTCGGAGCTGGCACTCGGCTGGGCGACCTACAACGGAGACCATATGTCCATGTATGCTGTAAATGCATCGGTTCCAAAGACTCTGGTGCGCCATCTGGTAAAATACTATGCAGATACATGCGGCAGTGATTTGCTGGAAAGTACACTTCTTGATGTGCTTGATACACCTGTTTCGCCTGAGCTTTTACCACCTGAAAACGGTAAGATTTCACAGAAGACAGAGGATCTTGTGGGCCCTTATGAGCTGCATGACTTCTTCCTTTACAATATGCTGCGCTGCGGCTATGCTCCTGCCAAGGTTTACCGCCTTGCAAGGATAGCATTTGAAGGAAAATATGATGATGAGTTTATTCTCAAATGGCTTAAGAACTTCTATCGCAGATTTTTCGCACAGCAGTTCAAGCGCTCATGTCTGCCGGATGGACCAAAGGTAGGAACAGTGGCGGTCTCACCGAGAGGAGACCTAAGGATGCCTTCTGATGCGTGCGGACGTATCTGGATGGATGAAGTTGATAAGCTGTAATAGTAAGAGGAAAACAATGGGAAAGACACATAAGAAAACTGATAGAAGGCAGGAAAGCATAGAACGTGCAAGGCACAGTGACAGGCGCATGAAAATAGGCGCAATAGTCCTTTGTGCAGCGATAGCCATAATAACATTTGTGGCTGTGGGCATGCAGCTTTTGGTTCCTGTTACAGAAGCAGCGGTAAGTGCTGATAATAAGACACGCTCAGGGAATGTTGATGTGCAGAAGAATAATAATTCACTTACCGCATCTAAAATGGATTCAGGAAAAAAGCAAAACAGCTCAGAGGCTGATGTAAACGCTGCGGAGGAAAGCAGCGAGCCTGACAAGGAAACGAAGCTTGATGAGATACTTCAAAGTGCAGAGTATCCGGTGCAGCTAAAGGAGCTTGCGAAGAAGAATGATGAGGCAATTGACTTCATATATGAGTATCCTGAGGAGCACTCGAAAAAGCATGATATTGATCTGACTGCAGAGGCCTCGCAGGATACAGTACCTCTATTGCAGCAGTGGGATAAGAGATGGGGCTATGAAAAGTACAGCGGCAATTATTTTGCGGCGAGTGGCTGCGGTCCGACTGCACTTTCGATGGTTGTATTATATCTGACGCATGATGCACAGGCATCACCTCTTGCAGTGGCAGAGTATGCAAAGGAGGCCGGCTACAGTGTGGACGGCTCCGGAAGTGCATGGGATCTTATGAGCAAGGGCTGCAGGCACTACGGCGTAAATGCTAAGACTATAAAGGAGGATGAGGATACATTTAAAGAAAGGCTTGATGAGGGCAATCTGATAGTCGTAAATGTCGGTCCGGGAGATTTCACAGACAATGGACATTTTATGGTGATCACAGGCTATGATGATGAGGGCTTTACTATAAATGATCCAAACAGTATCATAAAGAGCAATACCCACTGGCAGTTTGAGAGGCTGAGTTCGCAGATCAGGGCTGCATGGAGGATGTTTGTGTAGATAATAGTAGCAACATATGCATTTATGCTGATGTTTGTGATGCATATGGAAAAGTTAAAAAATAAGAAATAATAAACCTGCTGTGTCATGCTTGTCTGACACAGCAGGTTTTTAATTACTTTCATGATTAATCATAAATGAGGGGCAAAATACCTTTTGACCCCTCATATCATTAGTATAGTGTACTAAATTTATACGGACTAATAATAAACAGTAAAGTATGGTATGCAGATTATAGCAATTGAATACCATGCTCCTCACATTCCTTAATTGTCTCCTCAGGCCACAGTGAGCTTTGTACCTCACCGATATGAGCCTTTCTGAGGAAGAACATACAGATTCGTGACTGTCCGATTCCGCCTCCGATAGTATACGGAAGCTCCTTGTTGAGGATAGCCTTCTGGAATGGAAGCTTGGCACGCTCAGGACATCCGGCCTTGTCAAGCTGCTCCTTCAGAGATTTTTCATCTACACGGATACCCATTGATGAAAGCTCAAGTGCGATATCAAGAACAGGATAGTATACGATGATATCAGCGTTTAAAGCCCAGTCGTCATAGTCAGGGGCACGTCCGTCGTGAGGCTCTCCGTTTGCAAGCTTGTCACCAATCTGCATTACACAGATTGCACCCTTTGCCTTTGCAAAATAATACTCGCGCTCCTTTGGAGTATTGTCCGGGAACATTTCCTCAAGCTCTGATGTGGTGACAAAGGTGATATCCTTTGGCAGAATCAAATCTATGTAGTCGTACTGTATAGCCATGTACTGCTCGGTCTTGCGCAGGCATTTGTATACTGTCTTTACTGTTTCCTCAAGGAAATCTAAGTTTCTGTCCTCCTTGCGGATGACCTTTTCCCAGTCCCACTGGTCAACAAATATAGAGTGGATATTGTCAGTCTCCTCATCACGTCTTATGGCATTCATATCTGTGTAGATGCCCTCGCCGAGAGAGAAGCCGTATTTCTTTAATGCATATCTCTTCCACTTGGCAAGAGAGTGAACGACCTCAGCCTCCTTGTCACCCTGCTCAAGGATGCCGAAGGTAACAGGTCTTTCATATCCGTTTAAGTTATCGTTTAAGCCTGTGGTAGGATCAACGAAAAGCGGTGCTGAAACACGTGTCAGGGAAAGACGCTGTGCGAGCATGCCCTGGAAGAAATCCTTAACAGTCTTGATGGCAAGCTGTGTATCGTGAAGATTCAGTGCCGAAGAATAGTTCTTTGGTATTGTTAATTTGCTCATTTTCGATTAAACCTCGTTGTATTATTAATTTTTAAATAAAATTCCTTTAACTTGATTATTATATCACAATTTTTCTAGAAAGATAGTCCATAATATGATAAAATTAGATAGTTTAGAGAGAAACAATATCGTTTTACCTTATTTTTACGTGTTTAAGGTGTTAATGAAAGGTAGTAGATTTATATGAGAAAAAGAGATATGACCTTTGCTTCGGCGGTGCTTGAGGCAATAGATGCTATTTTAGCTCTTACCTATATAGGCTTACAGATTTATTATGGAGTGTGCTATCACATACAGGTATTTAAGTTTGTGGCCAATATACTTGTGCTTTTGCTTGTATACATTGCAATCACATGGCTGCAGCATTATCCGGAAAAGCTCAATCACATAGCAGCGGAGCTGTGTGTGGGCAATATCAGAAAGTATTCACTCAGGCTTTTGACGTTTGTAAAGCTTGTTTTTACTGCGGGGCTTTTGGTGCCATGCGTGTGTGATGCGTTTGGAATAGCAATCCGCGATGTATACAGCCTCATTATGATAGGGCTCATCCTTGTGGTGTCGGCATATTATGAGTACAGGATATTTCAGGAAATAAAGTCATTGCGGAAATAATATAGGAGAAATAAAATGCAGCTTAGTATAGAAGAAGTTAAAAAGCTGGATAGTAACAGCTATCAGATAATAGATATAAGAAGTGAGGAAGAGGTGGCGCACGGTGCCATAAAGGGAGCACTCAATATTCAGGCAGAGGAAATAGAGTCAGATGAGAGGGTGCTGCATGATAAGAAGCTTGTCATAGTCTGCAGCCGTGGTAAGACGAGTGTGGATGTGGCAGAGTATCTCACAGAAAAAGGTTTTGATGCGGCAAGCTTAAAGGGAGGCTATATAAGCTGGCTGCTTGATGCCATGAAAGAGGATGAGGTGGCAGAGCGCGATATAAAGGCAGATGTGGAGCAAAGCATCAGAAAGAAATTTAAGAAATCCATCTGGCGCAAGTTTACAAAGGCGATAAATACCTATGAGCTTGTAAAGCCGGGGGATAAGATTGCGGTGTGTATCTCGGGAGGTAAGGATTCCATGCTCATGGCAAAGCTTTTTCAGGAGCTTAAGCATCACAACAAGTTTGATTTTGATGTGAAGTTTCTCGTCATGGACCCGGGCTACAATGAGGCAAACAGGCATGTCATAGAGGAAAACTGCAGGAACCTTGGCATCCCTGCCACTATTTTTGAGTCAGATATATTTGATGCTGTATATGATATCGAAAAATCGCCATGCTATTTATGTGCGAGGATGAGAAGAGGACATCTGTATGCATTTGCAAAGGAGCTGGGCTGCAACAAAATTGCGCTCGGACATCATTATGATGATGTTATAGAGACGATACTCATGGGCATGCTCTACGGTGCACAGGTACAGACCATGATGCCTAAGCTTCACAGTACAAACTTTGAGGGCATGGAGCTTATCAGGCCTCTTTACCTGGTCAGGGAGGACGATATCAAGGCATGGCGTGATTACAACGGTCTGCATTTCATACAGTGTGCCTGCAAGTTTACAGATACCTGTACCACCTGCAATAATGAGGAAAACCGTTCAAAGCGTGTTGAGATAAAGCAGCTCATCGCTAATCTTAAAAAGGTGAATCCTTTTGTCGAGGCAAATATATTTAAGAGCGTGGAGAATGTAAATCTGGCTACGGTTGTAGCATATAAAAAGGATGGCATAAAGCACAGCTTCCTAGATCACTATGATGAGTAAGACAGATATATTTCAGGAGGGCATTGTATGGCAGATATCATGGATTATATTGACTGGCGTGGAGACATAGGCTTTGATGAGGTGCATGTAAATGAGGTGGACGGACTGATTTTTTCACAGCTTATTTATGTGCAGATGAAGCCATATATGCCGGATGCAAAGAAGTCATACCTTACGATAAAACAGCTTTCAAGCCTTTACTGCGCGGACCACAGTGATGATGAGATTGAGCAGATGCCTAATCTTTTCCGCCACTCCGCGAGGCTGCTTCAAAAGCTGGCGCACTCAAGGCGCTATGCTGACTGCATTTTGAGATATTATATATACGATATTAGTGAAAAAGAGGAGTCGCAGTTTTCTGCGGTTACGATAGAACTGCCTGACGGCACATATTTCATTTCCTACAGTGGTACAGACCATTCCGTGGTCGGCTGGAAGGAAAACTTTAATCTAAGCTATCTCGATGAGACACCGGGACAGAACAAGGCGAAAAAATATTTAAAGCAGGTGGCAGTATATATATGCAATGATGATAGGGTCATAAATGAAAAAGCTTTAGATGATGAAAATATCAACAATAAAAGCATCAATACAAGAAAGCTGTGGATAGGCGGGCACTCAAAGGGTGGAAATCTGGCAGTGTTTGCCGCCATGCATGTGGATAAAGAGGTGCAGGATGTCATTATTAAGGTGTTTAATTTTGACGGGCCGGGCTTCAATCACAAGATGATATATACGGCAGGCTACAAAAGAATTTTTGACAGAATAGAAACATTTCTGCCGCAGTCGTCTATTGTTGGCTTATTGCTTGAGCATGTGGACGATTATGAGGTGGTAAGAAGCCGTAATTCGGGGCCGCTGCAGCATGATGCTTTTTCATGGGAGATAATGGGTGGAAGTATCATAAAGGCGGATGGGCTGGACAAAAACAGTGTGCGCCTTGACAAGACACTCAGAAACTGGATAGGCAGCATGGATGAGGCGCAGCGAAAGCAGTTTGTAAATGTGCTTTTTTCAATTGCATCGGACTCCAATTTTGAGAACCTTGACCAGATGTCATTTAAGCAGCTTATTGAGATGATAAAGGCTGCCGATGAGCTGTCAAAGGCTGACTGGAGCATGCTTAAGGATACAGTAAGACTCCTGATTTCTGCCGGTGTCGGCGTGGTCAGGGATGAAAAGGAGAAATAAATGTTAAATCAGTTTTCAAGAACACAGCTTTTGCTTGGAAAAGAGGCGATGGATAGGCTAAAGGGCGCAAGAGTCGCAGTATTTGGAATAGGAGGAGTGGGCGGATATGTCTGCGAGGCACTAGTCAGAAGCGGCGTGGGAGCGATTGACCTTATCGATGATGACAAGGTGTGTCTTACAAACCTAAACAGGCAGATAATCGCAACCAGAAAGACCATAGGAAAATACAAGACAGATGTGATGGAGGAGAGGATTCATGATATTAATCCTGATGTCAGTGTCGTGACGCACAGGTGTTTCTTTTTGCCGGAAAATGCTGATGAATTTCCGTTTGAAGAGTATGATTATATAGTTGACGCGGTTGATACGGTCACAGCAAAGATTGCGCTTGTCATGAAGGCACAGGAGAAAAATGTGCCTATCATAAGCAGCATGGGAGCGGGAAATAAGCTGGATGCAAGTGCATTTAAGGTGGCTGATATATATAAGACCAGCATGTGTCCGCTTGCAAAGGTCATGCGCCGTGAGCTTAAAAAACGTGGCGTGAAAAAGCTCAAGGTGGTATACTCTGAGGAGAAGCCTACAAGACCGATAGAGGATATGTCTATAAGCTGCAGAAGCAACTGCATCTGTCCGCCGGGTGCCGAACACAAGTGCACAGAGCGCAGGGATATTCCCGGAAGCCTTGCATTTGTACCATCAGTGGCAGGACTTATCATCGCGGGCGAGGTGGTACAAGACATAGCCTTTGACAGGGTATGATGAAGAATACAATTACGAAAAGAGAGGAATAAAAATGCCAGTATTTGATTTTAGCGATACACCGGTAGCAAACGAGCATCCGGAGTGTACATATGAGACATTTCATTCGACAGAGACAAAGGCATCGGCCGATAAACCGATTGTTGTGATAGACAATAAGCAAAAGGAGTGGGCGCACCATGCGCTCGGTATGTTTACAAATCCGATAAAGCGTACATCCTTTGAATTTGAGGATGGTGATGGGGTGACCAGTGCAGATATCCTGCGCATTGATTCCCGCTTCGTTAGCCTTTTTAAGTGGCTTGGCGAAAATCACATAAAGGTACAGCTTTCAGGAGCCAATACACCTGACGGATACGCAGTATACAGGGTGAGGGAGGTGGCTCTCGGCAGAGGCACAAAGCTGTCTGCAGAGGACGGATTCCTGCAGTATATGATGGAAAGGCTCTTTGCCAGCACCATGCCTGAGGATGAACCTGACCTCGATGATTACGAGGAAGAGGGCGACAGCATGAAGCTCACCAGTATACAGAGCATCACAGATTTCATGACCTGTGCAGGCCGTACACTGCCTGACAATATACTGCTGTGGGCCAGAAGAAATCTGGCAGTTGCGCGTTCAAGCGAGGTATCACCTGAGGAGAGACGCCATGCGCAGAGAGCACTTTCCATCATGATGAATATCCAGTGGAAGGGAAATTACTTTGAGGCAATTGACCCTGTGGAGGCAAGGCGCATACTCGATGAGGAGCTCTATGGCATGGAGAGCGTGAAGCAGAGAATCATTGAGACCATTATCCAGATAAACAGGACTCATACACTTCCTGCCTACGGACTGCTGCTCTGCGGACCGGCAGGAACCGGAAAGTCACAGATTGCATATGCTGTTGCACGTATACTCAAGCTTCCATGGACCACACTCGATATGAGCTCCATAAATGATGCGGAGCAGCTCACAGGAAGCTCAAGAATCTATTCAAACGCAAAGCCGGGAATCATTATGGAGGCATTTTCACAGGCGGGAGAGTCAAATCTTGTATTTATCATCAATGAGCTTGACAAGGCCTCAAGCAAAAACGGCAACGGAAATCCGGCAGATGTGCTTTTGACACTGCTTGACAATCTGGGCTTTACAGACAACTATATGGAGTGTATGGTGCCGACCGTCGGAGTATATCCGATTGCAACAGCCAATGATAAATCCCAGATTTCTGCACCGCTTATGTCACGTTTTGCAGTGATTGATATTCCGGACTATACCGATGAAGAGAAGAAGGTCATCTTCCAGAGATTTGCCCTGCGCAAGGTATTTGAGCGAATGGGAATGAAGGAGGAGGAGTGCGTTCTCACAGAGGACGGACTTGATGCAGTGATTAAGCTTCACGAGAACACATCGGGCATAAGAGATCTCGAGCAGGCTGCAGAGCATCTGGCAGCAAATGCACTTTATCAGATAGAGGTTGATAAGGTAAAGCAGGTGGTATTTGACGCTGAGGCTGTTTTTGAGCTTTTAGGCTAGCAGGATATATTACGGATACAGGAATTGTTACGAAAATAAAAGGAGATTGTCAGGATGAGAGAATTTGGAAAATCCAGAAAATTAGATAATGTGCTTTATGATGTAAGAGGACCGGTGGTGGATGAGGCGGCCCGCATGGAGGAAAACGGCACAAATGTGTTGAAACTCAATATAGGAAATCCTGCGCCGTTTGGCTTCAGGACACCTGATGAGGTGATATATGATATGTCTCGCCAGCTCACGGACTGTGAGGGGTATTCCAACTCCAAGGGACTTTTTTCTGCAAGAAAAGCAATCATGCAATATGCACAGCTCAAAAAACTTCCTAATGTGACGGTTGAGGATATCTACACCGGAAACGGAGTCAGCGAGCTTATAAACTTAAGCATGTCAGCACTTCTTGACAATGGTGATGAGGTGCTGGTGCCGGCACCGGACTATCCGCTTTGGACAGCCTGTGTTACACTTGCGGGAGGCACGGCAGTGCACTATATCTGTGATGAGCAGTCAGAGTGGTATCCGGACATAGAGGATATCAAAAAGAAGATTACAGACAAGACAAAGGCGATCGTAATAATAAACCCTAATAACCCTACGGGAGCGCTCTATCCAAGGGAGGTGCTGCAGCAGATAGTTGATGTGGCAAGAGAGCACGAGCTCATGATTTTTTCGGATGAGATATATGACAGACTTGTGATGGATGACTATGAGCATGTGTCTATTGCGTCGCTTGCACCGGACCTTTTCTGTGTGACATTCAGCGGTCTTTCGAAGTCGCATATGATAGCAGGCTATCGTATCGGATGGATGGTTTTAAGCGGCAACAAGGCGCTCGGAAAGGACTATATCGAGGGTCTCAACATGCTCTCAAACATGCGTCTTTGCTCGAATGTTCCGGCGCAGTCGATAGTGCAGACAGCTTTAGGCGGATATCAGAGTGTAGGCGAGTATATTGTGCCGGGCGGACGAATCTATGAGCAGAGAGAGTACGTCTACAAGGCATTAAACGATATACCGGGAATTTCGGCAGTAAAGCCAAAGGCAGCATTTTACATATTCCCAAAGATTGATACTGCAAGGTTCAACATCACAAACGATGAACAGTTTGCACTTGATCTGCTTCGTGAGAAGAAGATACTCATCATCCACGGCGGCGGCTTCAACTGGGATAAGCCGGATCACTTCAGAGTGGTATATCTGCCTCGAACAGAGATATTAAAGGATGCCACAGGCAAGCTTGCAGACTTTTTGTCTTCATATAAGCAGAAATAATTATTGGCATAGATAATTATAAAACATATGATATAAAACATATAACATAAAACATATAAGCTCCGGCACAGAAAACTTTTTGTTCTGACCGGAGTTTTTATATTATGCTGTAATATTTTTTAAAAGTAACCTACCTGTAACTTTACATAATGTATTATACACTTGTATCGTGGGGCGGCTGCACTTTAGATGGCAGACCGCACAGCACTCAAAAATGCATAGAGAAGAAAAGGAGAATTAAATGGAACTGCTTAGAGTAGAACACTTATCAAAAATATACGGAGCCGGAGAAAATCAGGTCAAGGCTCTGGACGATGTGTCATTGAGCGTGGAAAAGGGAGAGTTTGTGGCAATTGTCGGGGCGAGCGGCTCCGGAAAATCCACACTGCTTCATCTGCTTGGAGGTGTTGACAGACCAACAAGCGGAAAGGTGTATATAAACGGCACTGATATCTTTGCAATGAATGATGATGAGCTTGCCATATTCAGAAGAAGACAGGTGGGTATCATTTATCAGTTTTATAATCTGATACCTATATTAAATGTGGAGGAAAACATGGCAATTCCGATGGAGCTTGATGGAAGAAAGGTGGAAAAAGCACAGATGGATGACATGCTTTTGCGCCTTGGACTTACAGAGAGACGTACTCATTTGCCAAATGAGCTTTCAGGAGGACAGCAGCAGCGCACATCTATAGGAAGAGCCCTGATTACGAGACCGTCTATAGTGCTAGCGGATGAGCCGACCGGAAACCTGGATACCAAGGCAAGCAACGAGATTATGCATCTCTTAAAGACCTCAAACCGTGAGCTCAACCAGACAATCATTATGATTACACACAATATGGAGCTTGCAAAAGCGGCTGACCGCACAATAATGATAGAGGATGGTAAAATCAGATGAATTTGATGAAGACACTCACATTAAAAAACTTAAAGCTCAACAGGAAAAGAACTATTGTCACGATAGTCGGAATAATTCTTGCAACAGCGCTTTTGTCGGCGCTTGTCACACTTGTGTCAAGCTTTCAGTACAGTATGATTGAATACCAGAAGCAAAAGGGCGGCGACTTTCATGTGAAATTTTCGAATGTGAAAATGTCTGAGCTTTCGGAGTTTAAAAACAACAGAAATATTGAAAGCACATTTGAGACAATGGGAATGGGCTTTGCAAAGCTAGACGGCTGCAAGAATGAGGATAAGCCATATGCATATGTCATGGCAACAGATGAGGCCGGCTTTGAGAGAGGCTGCTTTAAACTGATAGAGGGGCGCATGGCAAAAAATGAGGATGAGATAGTCATTCCAAGGCACTTAAAGACAAACGGACGAATCGACATAAAGGTGGGAGATGAGATAACACTTGATGTCGGAAAGCGATATGATTCAAACACCGAAAGTGTCATATCGGAAAACTGCGCATATGAGCATGAGGCAGAGACACTTACCGATACTGTGACAAAGCACTACAAGGTGGTAGGCATCATGGAAAGACCGGGCTATGGAATGGAGGACTATAGTGCCGCCGGATATACATTTGTCACATACTCTGATGAACTGGCAGCAATTGATAACGGCACAAAGAGCGAGGCAAGCGAGGCTGACACTACACTCACAGTGTACAGCAGATACACTCAAAAGGCATTAAGAAACAAGGATGCTGTGACAGCAGATATAATTGGCGTGGATGAAAAGCTGTTTGCGAAAGCGAATAATTCATCTGTTGAAATGACTGCTGAGGAGAGTGACAGGTTTCTTAAAGAGATGGAAAATGCAAAATATGATATATATATGAATGGCTTCCTTATAAGCTATGAGTGTGTTTTCCCGATTGACGGTACATTTAAAGCACTGTTTACAGTGGCTGCTGTTGTGGCTTTGATAATCATACTGACATCAGTGTACTGTATCAAAAACAGCTTCAACATATCAATCACTGAAAAAATCAGGCAGTATGGCATGCTTGCAAGCGTGGGTGCTACGAGGCGCCAGATAAAAAGCAGCGTTAAGACAGAGGCTGCAATGCTTGGAGTGGTTGGTATTCCGGTGGGTACCATGAGTGGTATTTTAGCATCGCTTGTACTTGTTAAGGTGGTGAATGCGCTGTCAGCAGGCTGGCTTAACTTTGCTTTGAGCTTTCACACATCACTGCCTGCACTTATTCTTGCTGTGATACTGAGTATAGCGACCATTTATTTCTCCGCAACAGGCAGTGCAAGAAGGGCGGCAAGGGTCACACCGCTTGAAGCAATAAGAAACACAAAGGAGATTAAAATAAAGTCAGCAAAGCTTAAGACACCGGCGATTATAGGCAGAATCTGGGGTATCGGAGGCGTTATCTCATATAAGAATATAAAGAGAAACAATAAAAAGTACAGAACCACAGTGACATCTATTGTTATCTGCTCAGTAACCTTTATTGTGATATCATACTTTATGTCTATGGCCTTTAGCGTTGTTGGGATGTCATATGCATCAACAGATTACAATATTGGAATAAATATGTCATGTAAAAAGGACCTTGATATTGAAAAGCTCTCTGAGCTTTTGAGTGGCATTGAAGGAGCAAAGGATTATCTGGTTGGAGCAGGTTATTATTTTGATGTAGATAAGCCAGAGTATACAAAGAAATATGGAGAGTATTGCGGGCTGCTTTATGATGACAGTGAGGATGTCTCACAAGAGTTTTTAATCACGGTTTTAAATGACAAATCATATGATAAGTATGCGTCTGACGCAGGCATAAAAAATGCAGATACAGGAGCAATTCTTGTAAATAAATGCACATTTGATGTGTATAATGAGAAAAGCTCGAAATACGTCAAAGAAGAGATGGAGCTGTACAAATATAAAGCAGGAGATACAATCAGGTGCGGCTACAATGTGTATGAGGATGCTGTTGATGATGACAATGCTGTGGAAGGTGATACTGAAAGCAGCACGGAGGATAACAGTGGATACGTTGACGAGGAAACAATAAATAAAGGAGTCAGAAAAACTGTAGATGTAACTATTGCAGGTGTCACAGACAAGGTACCAACATGTTATAATGGCTACGGCAATACCTCGCTTTTGTTTATGAACCAAAAAGGCTTTGAAAGCTTATGGGCTGACGGCAAGAGCGGTAATGAGTTCAAACCGGGGAATGCGATATATTCGGCATATGTGGTTGCAGAAAATGCAGATGAATATCAGGATACATTAGAAAAGGAGACGGCAGAAAATCCTGAGTATTCTCAGATTAGTTTTTATGTCAGCAATATGGATAAGCAGATGCGCGATGAAAAATCACTCTTTACACTGCTTGGAGTATTTGCATACGGACTTATTGTAGTCATTGCCTTAATAGGAATCACAAATATCATCAATACCTTAAGCACCGGAATGGAGCTTAGAAGCCGCGAGTTTGCAACACTAAGAAGCATTGGAATGACAGATAAGCAGTTTGCTGGAATGGTCAGGCTCGAGAGTGTGTTTATATCTGTGAAGGCACTTGTAATAGGTGTACCGCTTGGTATTTTAATAAGCTATCTCTTATGTGTTATGATGAACAGGATGGATGATGTAATCATTTATGAGCCGCCGTATAAAGCAATTATATTGTGTATAGTGGTTGTAATAATGCTGATTTATGCTATCATGAAGCTATCGATGACGAAGCTTAGACACAATAACATTATTGAGACGATCAAAAATGAAAATCTGTAGGAAATGCGGGAGCTGATATGAAAAAAATACTTCTCATAGAGGACAATAAAGGAATAACAGAGGGACTGTGTGATACCTTTACAGAACCTGAATATGAGCTTTTGACAGCAGGCAATTTAAAGGAGGCTGGGGCACTTTTGAGTGAGCACCCCGGCCTTGTGCTGCTTGATGTGTCGCTTCCGGATGGGAACGGCTTTGATTTTTACAGCGAAAGGCTGGAAAAAGAAAAAACACCGGTGATTTTTCTTACTGCAAGGGATGAGGAAAATGATATAGTAAAGGGCCTTGAGCTTGGAGCGGAGGATTACATCACAAAGCCATTTTCCGTAAGGGAGCTTGTGGCGAGGGTAAACCGCGTATTTTTACGTAGGAAAAGTGATGACAGTTCATCTGTCATACATGCAGGAAGCATAAGCTATGATTTGGACAAAAAGGAAGCAAGAAGGGATGCACAGGTGATTGCTCTTTCAAGTCTTGAAAACCGCATACTTGATCTGCTTTTTACCAATCACGACAAGGCGGTGTCCAGAAATGCCGTGATTGACTGCATCTGGGAGGCGACAGGCAACGATGTCTATGACCATACAGTGACTGTCTATATGAAGCGCATCAGGGCAAAGCTTGGTGAGGATGTGATAAAGACTGTGAAGGGAATCGGGTATCGTGTTGATTCAGATGAAGCTCTTTAAACAGTATCGGCCGACAGAGACAGTTCCCGGGGGAAAGCATGAGAAAGAAGAAATATAATTTAGAGAACAGAAAACATTTTGTGTATTTTGCAATAATATATACATGTATATGTGTGACGGTTATGGCTTTTACCGTCTTTTTTCAGTACAGGGTGTATACAAAAAACTATAACATCACAGTGGCTAAGCTATGTGCGCTTATTCATGAAAAATATCCCGATGTATCAGATGGCAGTATAGCCGCGATTCTAAATGACAGCAGCTTCGACAGCGATTATACAAATTTAAAAAGCGCAGAGACGCTCTTTAAAAAGTACGGCATTGATATGGAAAAGGATTCTGCGGTTTTGTCAAATGAAAAAGCGCTTAAAGGAGCGCTTTGGCTAGACATATTTCTTGTTGTGCTTTTTGCAGGGGGCTTTTGCCTTTACATTGTGCTTATAAGATTTAGCTTTAAAAGACAGGTCAGACAGGCTGCGGATTATCTGCGCCGCATAAATCAGGGAGACTACAGACTTGTTATGGCAGATAGCACAGAGGGGGAGCTTTCTATACTAAAGGGAGAGCTTTACAAGACAGCAATCTATTTGAGGGAGTCTGCGGAAAATGCAAAGGCAGACAAGCTTTTGCTAAAGGATGCGCTTTCTGATATATCGCATCAGCTTAAGACACCGCTCACATCACTTTCGATAAATCTGGAAAATCTGGAAGGAAATCCTGATATGGCATCTGAAAACAGAAACAGGATAATGCGCAGGGCAAAGCGTGATGTGGATAATATATCGCATATGGTGCAGGCTATCTTAAAGCTTTCAAGGCTTGAAGCGGATGTTGTGGAGTTTGATGAGAAGGATACGCTGCTGTCTGAAATTGTGTCTGAGGCAGCTGATAATGTTATGGCACTTTGCGATTTGAGAGACATAAGGCTGTCCATAGATGAAGGCTCTGATAAGGATGCCTGTATACATGCTGATGCATACTGGCAGTGTGAGGCCATTACAAACATAGTAAAAAATGCAGTGGAGCACGCAGAGAGTGAGGTAAAGATAGGCTTTTACAGGTATGAGATGTATGCAGAGATAACAGTGCAAAACGATGGAGAGACAATAAGTGATGAGGACAAAAAGCATATATTCACGCGTTTTTACAGCGGCAGCGGACAGCCGGCAGACAGCATCGGCATAGGACTTTCGCTGGCGGAAGCAATTGTGCGTCATGACAATGGATATATCCTTGTGGAGGATTGTAAAAAAGATGTATTAAATGAAAAAAATGAATGCAGTGGCACACGCTTTGTGGTAAGATATTTGTGATAAGTTGAGAAAAATTATCAATAAATACACTAGGAAGCGATAAAATGACACTAAAAGAACTTGGCATAGGACAGAGTGCCAGAATACTTACAGTAGGCGGTGAGGGCGCACTGCGCCAGCATTTCCTGGATATGGGAGTAATCCCAAAGGCCGAAGTGACAGTTATCAAATTTGCACCGATGGGAGACCCGATGGAGCTTCAGGTGCACGGCTATGAGCTCACATTGAGGCTTGATGATGCGGCACAGATTGAGGTAGAATTAATTGATAGCCGTTCAAGAAAGCATGAGGGCCCTAAAAAGATAAGCAACACAGCCCATCCCGGACTTGGCGAGGAGGGCAAATACCATGTGAAGGGCAGTGGCAATCCCCTTCCGGATGGTGAGAAGCTCACATACGCACTTGTGGGAAACCAAAACTGCGGCAAGACAACACTTTTCAACCAGCTTACAGGCTCAAACCAGCATGTGGGCAATTTCCCGGGAGTGACGGTGGACAGAAAGGATGGCTCTATTAAAGAACATCCGGATACATCAATCACAGATTTACCGGGCATTTACTCAATGAGCCCATATACGAGTGAGGAGATTGTGTCGAGAAACTTTGTGCTCGATAACAAGCCAAAGGCCATAATAAATATCGTAGATGCGACAAATATCGAGAGAAACCTGTATCTGACCATGCAGCTTCTTGAGATGGATATACCGATGGTTATTGCACTCAATATGATGGATGAGGTGACGGCAAACTCAGGCTCAATCGATGTAAATAAAATAGAGGGACTTTTAGGAGTGCCTGTTGTACCGATTTCAGCCGCAAAGAATCAGGGTGTTGATGAGCTGGTGCGCCATGCGATACACATTGCAAAGTATCAGGAGCGCCCGGGCAGACAGGATTTCTGTGATGAGAATGATTTTGGAGGTGCCGTGCACAGATGTATACACGCGGTCAGCCACCTGATTGAGGATCATGCAAAGCTCGCCGGAGTTCCGATTCGCTTTGCTGCTACCAAAATTATCGAGGGAGATGCACTTATATTAGAGCAGCTTCATCTTGATGAGAATGAGAAAGAGGCAATAGAGCATCTGATTGTCCAGATGGAGAAGGAGCGAGGCCTTGACAGAAGCGCTGCAATTGCGGATATGCGCTTTACATTTATTGAGAAAATATGTGAGAGCACCGTGGTAAAACCGAAGGAGAGCAGGGAGCGTATCAGGAGTGAACGCATCGACCGTGTTCTTACAGGCAAATACACGGCAATACCGTGCTTTATAGTGATAATGCTTGCTGTATTTTATCTCACCTTCAACGTAATCGGAGCAGGACTTCAGTGGCTTTTGGAGCAGGGCATAGGAGCACTGACCGCACTGACGGATAAGGCACTCACAGCGGCAGGTGTGAATGAGGTGCTGCACGGACTGGTAATAGACGGCATCTTTCAGGGTGTCGGAAGCGTATTAAGCTTTTTGCCGATTATCGTGACACTGTTCTTTTTCTTATCACTCATGGAGGACAGCGGATACATAGCGAGGGTTGCATTCTTCATGGACAAGCTCCTTCGTAAGATAGGACTTTCCGGACGAAGCATAGTACCAATGCTCATAGGCTTTGGCTGTACGGTGCCAGCTGTCATGGCGACACGTACACTGCCAAGTGAGAGAGATCGTAGAATGACTATACTCCTCACACCGTTTATGAGCTGTTCGGCAAAATTGCCAATTTATGCATTCTTTGTTAGTGCATTTTTCCCGAAGCATGGCGGACTTGTCATGGGAGGACTGTACTTCCTTGGAATAATTGTAGGAATACTTTTCGCATTTATCTACAGAAAGACTTTGTTCAGGGGTGACGCAGTGCCATTTGTCATGGAGCTGCCAAACTACAGGATGCCGGGCGCCAAGAATGTGTGCCAGCTGCTCTGGGAGAAGGCAAAGGACTTTTTGCAGAAGGCATTTACAGTAATACTTATTGCCACAATGCTTATATGGTTCTTACAGAGCTTTGACATACACTTTAACATGGTAACAGACTCAAAGGACAGCATGCTTGCCGCTATTTCAAGTGTTATCGTGCCAATCTTTAAGCCTCTGGGACTCGGAGACTGGCGTATATGCACATCACTTATCAGCGGACTCATGGCAAAGGAGAGTGTGGTATCAACACTTGAGATACTGTTTGGCGGAACGGTTACGACAGCACTCACAACACTTTCAGCCGCATCTCTTCTGGTGTTCTCGCTGCTCTACAGTCCTTGCGTGGCTGCTATAGCATCCATAAAGAGAGAGCTTGGTGCAAAGTGGGCAGTCAGTGTGGTGCTTTTGCAGTGTGCGATTGCATGGGTGGCAGCATTTATTGTAAGAGTTATTGGACTGCTTGTGATGTAAAAAAATGATTGAATAGTTACAAAAAATATAAAAGGAGATATTTGATGGAGATTAAACTGGAAAATGAATCACTTGAGCTCACGATAAACAGCTTCGGAGCAGAGCTTAAAAGCATCACCGGCAAGGAAACAGGTACACAGTATCTGTGGGATGCCGATGAGAAATACTGGAAGAGAAGCGCACCGGTGCTTTTCCCGTTTGTCGGCAGCTTAAAGGACAAGAAGTTTACCGTTGATGGGACAGATTATCCGATGGGACAGCACGGCTTTGCAAGGGATATGGAGTTTGAGCTTGTGTCACAGACAAAGGATGAGGCATGGTTTTTACTTAAATCAAATGATGAGACTCTTGCAAAATATCCGTTTGAGTTTGTGCTCGAAATCGGCTATAAGCTCTCAGGCAGTGAGATAAAAGTGACCTGGAGGGTGACTAATCCTGCGAAAAAGGATTTACTTTTCTCAATAGGTGGTCATCCGGCATTTATGTGTCCGGTCGCAGAGCAGGGAAAGCAGTCAGACTATTATCTGAAGCTTGACACAGACAAAGCAATCACCTACGGACTTATCTGTGACGGAGGCCTTTTAGACAAGGATGACAATCTGCTTAAGGTGGATGCGGATGGATACTGTCAGATAGATGAGCATATGTTTGATAAGGATGCGCTCATAATAGAAAACAGACAGGCTTCAAAGGTGAGCCTGTGTACACCGGATAAGAAGCCATACCTTACGGTGTCCTTTGATGCGCCTTTATTTGGTCTGTGGTCACCGGCAGGAATGGGAGCACCGTTTATCTGTATTGAGCCGTGGTACGGCCGATGCGACAGAGCAGGCTTTGCCGGAGAATTAAAGGACAGGGAGTATGGTAATTCGCTGGCACATGGTGAGAAATTTGAGAAGTCATATACGATTGCAATTGAGCTGTAGATTTTCTTGTTCTCGGGTGGCTTAAATACTTATTAAAATAATAATATAAGACATAATTAGAATCATGGGGCTGCGGTATATTGCAGTCCCATGATTTTTAGATAGTAAGGATTTTTCACGAACTGGAAATAATGTAATGTAGGATAGCATAACGCTATATGTGCCTTGATGCACCTGCTTTCTTCAAGTTTGCCTGAAGCAGCCATTTCTGATCAATTTTCTTAAGATCTTCACCGAATCTGACATGCAGCCGAACTGAGCCTTCGAGCTGCTCGATATGTTCAATGGTGCCCTTGCCGAACTTTGGATGATTGACATCGTCATTGATATTAAATTTTACAGTACTGTTTTTATTTTTGCGGTATTCCTGCTCGCGTGAATATGTGTCGCGGATAGGAATACTCTTGTCAGTAATTTTCTTTTTGAGAACCTTATCATAATCGTGCTTAATAAGTCCTTCACCGGCTTTGTAGTAAGGAGTGGGAGCTGCTCCGATAAGTGAGCAGCAGTATTTCCACGCACTTCCGTGGATGCCGGGCTGCCAGTTGTATTTGTCCGGGATGTCCATATTGTACTGCATATAGTGGGCATATTCGTGCTTATATAAATCCATCCTGTCATCCTTTGACAATGGCTTTGCCACACAGTAGCCGATGAACAGCAGTGAAAAATGAAATTCTTCTTCATCCTGCCCAAAGCCCGGAGTGTATGCGCCAAGCCTGTCCGTATCAAAGCCGAAGGTGATGGGAATCCTTGCACCGTTAAGCCCAAGCTGTCTGTCGAGCTTCTGGTAGAGAAAGCGGATTTCCGCAAGATGTATTTTGGTTTCGTTTTCGAGTAGTTGTCGTAAATTGTTGTCTAAGTTCATAAGTATATCTCTTTTAAAAAATCAGTTTGTTTTCAATACAATAATGATATATTCCGTCTTCCTCAACAGATTTGCATACAAAATCAGCCTTATCTTTGACTTCGTCCTTTGCATTGCCCATGGCAATACCCATGCCTACAGCTTCAAGCATTTCAATGTCGTTATGTCCGTCACCGAAAGCAATTGCTTCATCCTTTGAGAAACCATAATGTCTAAGCACTGCAGCAACTGCATTGCCTTTGCCGCTGTTAAGCGGAATAATATCAACGGCCTTATCCCACCATGCAGTTATCTGTGAGTGGGGCGCGCCGGATAGAATCTGTGAGTGCTCATCTTTTTTGCAGGAGCACATAATCTGATATATATCAGTCCTGCTTATCTCGTCAAAATTGTCAGCAATTTTAAGCTTTTCGCTGCCAAAGGCAAAGTACTGCTCTAAATCAGGGTCGGTACCGTTTGTGACAATCATATGCTCGTTGCTGATTGCAATGGCGCGGTTCATCTGCTTTAGATTGGAAATTATCTGATATTTGTCGTGCTCATTAATAGGGTTTTTGAAGATGATATCATTGCCTGCGGTGACGAATGAACCGTTAAAGGTGAGCAGGACATCAAAATCAATTCCATCAAAATGAGGCACACCGGTGTAGCCTCTTCCGGTAGCCATACAAAGGATGATGCCATTTTGGTGGAACTGCTTAAGTGCAGCAACAGTGTTTGCGGATAATTCTTTATGTCCCAGCCGAAGCAGGGTGCCATCCACATCAAAGAATGCTATTTTAATCATAATTCACCTACCTGGTTTAATAATGTTTTTACTATAACGTAAGGTTCGTAAGCTGGAGCCTTTTGATTAGTCTTTCAGTTCTCGTTCTATCTCTTCAATAATAAAAATACATTCATCAACAGCTTGTTGACGATTTGAATTATTGTATAAATATTTTATCCGTTTAAATAAATATGGTCAAGCATAGAAAACCTAAAAGCATAATTTAAGAGGGTCAGGGAAACTGCCCTGTGTCATTTTTCCATGATGTCTGGAAGGGCAGATATGAAAAATGAGCCGTTTGCTATCTTTTGTGTGCAGCCTGCGAAGCAGGGTGTGCGTGTTCCGATTGCTTAGGCAATCATGGTGGAACGCATAACAATACATAATATTTTTGATTTTTTGTAACGAATCTAATAAACCATTCTCTTATCTATATAAGGGGGGATATTATGTATTACATTGAAGTGAAAAATGTATCACAAATTTATTCAGTTGGGAACGAACCTGTCAATGCGCTTACTAATATTTCTTTTGCTATTGAAAAAGGTGAGTTTATAGCTGTGACTGGCCCATCAGGGTGTGGAAAATCGACATTGCTACATATGATTGGTGGATTAAGTAAACCATCTTCAGGACAGATATTGAATTGTGGCGTATCATTATATGAAAAACGAAATTCTGAAATATCGCTATTTCGTCGTCGAGAAGTGGGCATAGTCTATCAATTTTATAATCTCGTTCCGGAATTAACAGCAAGGGAGAATCTGCTGCTTCCTGCACTGATGGATGGTAAAAGCGTAGATCAAAGAGAAGTTAAGAAAATACTGACGATTTTGGGGATGGAAAACAAGGCAAATTTTTATCCGGGTCAGCTTTCTGGTGGTCAACAGCAAAAAATAGCCATTGGCAGAGCATTAATCAATCATCCTAAACTCTTATTAGCAGATGAACCTACTGGCAATTTAGACTCTGCAAAACGTGATGAACTTTTACAGCTTTTACGTTATATGAACGAACAGGAAGAAATGACAATTCTTGTGGTTACTCATGATTCCGTTGTTGCACAAAAAGCAAATAGGGTACTTCATATGATGGATGGGAAAATAGTCAATGACGAGGTGATTGTATGAGGTGGGGATTTTTATGGTTAACTTTGCGCTTGATAATGAAACAACGTTTGCGTACCATAACTTTATTTTGCGGTATTTTTTTCTCTAGTTTTTTACTTAATGCTTTTGGAAGTTTGGGGTATTACTTTTGGACACAAGTACATGAAGGAAATTCCGACACAAGTACATTTAATTCTACCGAATTAGCATTGACTGTATTGGCGGTAATACTTCTAACAATAGTTTTGGTATGTTCTGCAGTTCTTCTTCATAATTTATTTGCTTTGACATTTTTTCAAAAATGGCATAGTCTTGGACGTTTAATTACGCTGGGGGCAACGTGGCAGCAACTTTTTCTTATGGTGGTAATAGAGATAGGCATTATATACTGCATTGCAGTACCATTAGGTTTGATTGTTACTATTGCTTTGGATAAGAGTATTTCTATACCTGTAGAAATTCCCTGGTGGATAATTTGCAGTATTTTTTGTTGGTTATTGATAGTTTCTTGCATTTGTGGTTTGCGTCCGGTACATAAGGCAATGAAAACTCCCATTGCTTTATCAAGAACAAGTAAGTCTGTAACAATTCATTCCAGACAGGATAAGTTCGGAAAGCATTACAATTCTTTTTCTATTTTCATGGCCGGAAAATACCGCTCAGCAAATCGAGGACATTACATCCGTATTGTCCTTACGCTGATTACTGTAATGATATTGTATATACCGATTAGCTATTTTATCAACACAGATTTAGATATACAGCAATCAGAATTATTGGCTAAATATGGAATTCAATATAATTTTACAACTCAAAATTATGATGAATTAAAATTGGCATTAGAGGAATGTTACGGGTTAAGTACAAAAAACTCAGATGGAGACACGCTGATATATGTACAGGTCGATGGGCAAGCACGTCTCAAGAAAGATGTATTAAGCAAAAGCCTGCTACAGGTGTTGGAAAAAGCAGGTTGGGAAGAACAAGAAATTTGGGATACGAACTGTGATATACTTTTTTTGGATGAAATGCATTATAAGATGATTCTTCGTAATTGTTCTGATTTAGAAATAGAGGACGAATCAGCTCCAGCTATTTTGGTAGATCGTTATATCAACAGAATAAGTTATCAAGAGAATGCTGATAACTTGTTTTTCGAAACATCCTTAGTGAATAAAACTATTTGGGATGAGGAAAACACAGGTGTTGAAATTTTTTGTGGTTTTTTTGAGGAAAATAACACGGTATTCTATAACTCACCAATTATACTTTCAAAAGAACTACCAGAAGGGATGGATTTTTTAGGAGATGTAACTTTGCTTCTTCCCATTCAAGAAATTGAATCAATTCGTGAGCTAATAGGTGAGTTTTGTCCGGTTAATGTGTGTGGATTATTTCAAGAATATGATGAAACTCTTTACGGAAAACTTCATCAGAAATTGGGAGCAAATGCGTTGGGACATCTGGTTTATCAGAGAAGAATTTTTAAGGAATGGTATGCTTCCATGTGGGAGATCCATGTGACAATGGTGGCTGTCTGTTCGATTCTTTTAACTATTGCATTGGTAAATGTTTTTAGTACCATTGTCTTTCAGTATATTGACAGGAAACGTGGTCTGGCAATGTTATGGTCATTAGGGCAAACAAAACAAGGTTTACTGCGAATTCTAATTCTGGAAACAGCACGTAGTTTTTTTCTTGCAGCATTGATTGGAATTCCGGTATCATGCTTATTATGCTATAATGTATATCAGGTTCTTCGCTCTACGTGGCGTATTCGGTTTATGTTGCCATTGAAGCAAATTTTTTTGTTGATTGTTGCGATGATTACAGCCACCCTGGTTGCAATGATAGTAGAATGGTGTTGTATGAAACGTCAGAATTTTTTACAGAACATTAAGGATGAAATATAACTTACGGAAGGAGGCAGCAAATGGAATCATTTGAAGAAATTTATTCTTTATACTTCAAAGATATTTATAGATATGTATTATCTCTTTGCCGAAACTCCGAGCAAGCAGAAGAAATTACGCAGGAAACTTTTTTTCAAGCAATGAAAAGTATTTCGTCCTTTCGTGGTGATTGTAAAATGACAGTGTGGTTATGTCAGATTGCAAAACATCTTTACTTTGCTCAAAAGCGAAGGGAGAAACATAGTGCGATAATGACATTAGATGAAGTGTCAGATCATTTACCAGACACCACATCTCAGCCATTGGAGCTGAGAATAGCAGATGAGACTGATGCTATGTGTATTCTTGAATATTTACATGATATAGAAGAACCTTATAAGGAAGTGTTTATGTTACGAGTTTTTGGTGAATTGTCATTCAAAAAAATATCAGGAATTTTTGGAAAAACAGAAAGTTGGGCCAGAGTGACTTATCATCGGGCCAAAGTTAAAATTCTGAATGAAATGGAGGGAAAACAATGACAAGAATTTCATGTGAGGTAGCCAGAGATTTATTGCCTTTGTACTGTGATGATGTATGTTCACAAGAAAGCCGTATTCTTATAGAGGAACATCTTAAAAATTGTTCAGATTGTGATGATTTATTGAAAAAGATGAAAATGGAATGTAGTGCTTCAACAGAACAAGAAATGCATGATGAAGAATTTGTAAAAGCTATGGCGTCAGGATGGAAAAAATCAGTAAAAAATGGTTTTGTAAAAGGTGTAGTAGCCACACTCATTTTGTGTTTATGCTTAGTTGGAGGATATTGGGGATTAACACGTTGGATTCTTACTTCTGTTCCTAGTGCTAATATCCAGGCAAATGTAGTGAGTGTGACGGATGAACATGTAAAGATTATTCTGGAAGCAACAGATGGGAAAAAAGTTCTAACCAATGCTATGGTAGTGGAAGATTCGGGAAAGCTCTATTTGCTTGAAAAGAGGGGAGTTATTGCGACACAAACTGGCGATGGTGAGAATTGGGCGGCAACTTATACTCTACCTAAAATACAAAAAACAGAAGACGGGGAAAGCATACACATAAAAGAAATTTATTACGGAACTGAAAATGATAATATCCTGATTTGGAGCGAATAAGTAAAAAATTAAGTTATTCGTGTGGAAGAGAGAGGGTAACCCTTGAAGTCGTAGAGAAAATCGTATTTATTGTAATTAATAACAGTATTAATTTCTGGAGGTGAGAATGTGAAGAAATTTAAAAAGATGTTGCCATATTTAATAGTTAACGTGATTGCCTTTTATTTAACTCCATTTCTGATTAAGGATACTGGAAGCGGTATGTTGATTTTGCTAATTGGTTTCCCGATTATATGTTTTATAGTAGCTTTGATTTACGGGATAAAAAATTCATTTAATTGGATTTATTCGCTGCTTGTAATGTTGTTGTTTGTACCAACTATTTTTATTTTCTATAACGAAAGTGCAACAATATATATATTGGTTTACGGTATTATTTCAGCATTCGGGAATGTTCTAGGAGGCAACAAAACTGGGATATGAAATCCGTCGGAATTTTTATAATAAAGTTCTAATAGTTTGACTAGGAGATGAGGAGCAGCGTCTGTTTAAGAAAATTCAGAATTTAATTCAGAAAGAGGAGAAGGCTGAAATTAGCGAAATAGATTCGATTCTTGAGTTCGAAAAGTTAAAAATCATCCCCGACTATCATAAGGTACTGCTGGATGAAACGGAAGTGATTCTTTCAAATCAGCAATTTCAACTTCTTTTTTATTTAGCAAGAAAGTCGGGGTGTGTCTATACCTATGAACAAATCTATGAAACGATATGGGGAAAAGAGTATGCTTATGACAAAGGAAATGTCATGGCGCAGATTCGTCACATTTGAGAGAAGATACAGCCAGATGACAGCTATCCTCAGTACATAGAAAATATCAGAGGCGTAGGCTACCGATTTAATAGTAAAATATCATAGAGAAGTCAGGCAATCAGGAAAGCAGAACAGAGGAAAGCAGGCAATCATCGGAAGATTGTGGTAGGAGCAACATTTGAAACATTTCTACAGGAACCGAGGCGGTACAGCGAAACACAAATTCGTCAGATTATGCAGGTGGCTTTTGCTACAAGAGAGGTGAAGAGTTGTCTGGAACAGATAGAAATAGAATTGAGAAAATATAAAGAAAGGATTTCTATGGATAAAAAAGTAAAAATCATTGTGGAACGGACATATACCGAGGAGAATCGCGCCATGGACGGCGCGTTTCGACGGTTTCGTCGGGCATAGAAAACCTAAAAGCATAATTTCGTACAGAATCTTAGTCGCGAAGCGTAGCGAGGGCGGGAGTGCGCATGTACTCAATACTCTGCCACAACGTAAGCCGGGGACTGTGGGGCATACACGCACTTTAGCAGGAGCGCATAGCGAAGAGACTTAGATACTGTAGAAATTATGCCCAAGAAGAACAGAAACGCACCTGCATGGAAGCAGGGGCGAGGAGAACCGCGCCATGGACGGCGCGTTTCGATGGTTTCGTCGGGCATAGAAAACCTAAAAGCATAATTTCGTACAGAATCTTAGTCGCGAAGCGTAGCGAGGGCGGGAGTGCGCATGTACTCAATACTCTGCCACAACGTAAGCCGGGGACTGTGGGGCATACACGCACTTTAGCAGGAGCGCATAGCGAAGAGACTTAGATACTGTAGAAATTATGCCCATGAAGCACAGAAACGCACCTGCATGGACGCAGGGGCGAGGAGAACCGCGCCATGGACGGCGCGTTTCGACGGTTTCGTCGTGCATAGAAAACCTAAAAGCATAATTTCGTATAGAATCTTAGTCGCGAAGCGTAGCGAGGGCGAAAGTGCGTGTCTCCCCAACAGTCCACGGCTTACGTACCGATCTGCGACCAATGCGCAAAAGTTGCGCACAGAAACGCGCACCTAATCCTTTTTTTGTGAAAAATGCTTGAAAACAAAAATTTAAAAATGTCGAAATTGCACATTGACATAATCATAATACTGTAATATACTAAGTTTAGAACAAACGGTTGCGCGAAAAACGTACCTAAGAAATAAATTAAATTACAAGCAAATGGAGGAAACAACGGATGGACAAATTTATTGTTAACATCATTCACCGCCCTGAGATGGTGCCTGAGTACTCAGCAACAGTGACAGGACAGGGAAAAGAAGAGGATATTGGAGATAAGAAGCTTATCACAGAGTCACTCGACATCTTCAAGACACAGCAGAGACTTGCACATGAGGCGGGACTCAAAACCACAATCCAGATGACATATGCTTCGCTTTTTAATGATGAGGCAGTAGAGCTTGCAAAGCAGGATCACGAGAAATACGGTGATGAGATAGCACTTTCACTCCTTGGACTTCCATGTGAGGAGTTTAGAGAGAAGTATAAGACAAAGGATTTCTGTATCTGGATGTTCTCAATGGAGGACAAGAAAGCTATCGTAAATGATGTTTTCGAGAAATTCCATGACAGATTCGGTTTCTATCCTGAGTCAACAGGCTCGTACTATATGGATGCAGACCTTATAAACTACATCAAAGAAAAATACCCAATGGTAAAATGTGCAGTTGCAACATGCTGGGAGGAGGGCCCTAAGGCATACCACACATGTAACAACTCATGGTACACACTCTTCGATGGAGGCCCATGGGCACCATGGATTCCATCAAAGCAGAACACACATGCGCCAGCAGCAAATAAGGAAGAGGATAGCGGAATCGTAGCAATTCCACATCTCTCACGTGACCTTATTGCATGCTATGACGGAAACGGCTCAAACTTCGGAACACATCCACAGAACGTGCTTCGTGGAATGATTTATGATACAAAGACATGGGAATATCCATATCTTTACAACCTCATCGACCAGTACAGAGACCTTGCAAAATACAATAACGGATATTCATACAACATGATGTTCGTAGGACCTGGCTGGATGAACAAGATGGGACGCTGGGAGCAGCCATATGAGCTTCTCTTAAAGTCATACACAGACGGCTGTAATTACTATGGCAAGTTAAAGAAAGAGGGTAAGCTCATCGACATGACAATGTCAGAGTTCGCTGATTACTTCAGAGAGAAGAAGGGTGTCAACGCAGGTAACTACAATGAGCCTGAGTGTGCACCATGGAGAGATATCCTTTACGGCTCAGACAAGCAGCTCTTCTGGTACTGTGACCCATACATGAGAGCATGCGTAAACATGGATCAGGGTGGAGCAATCGTAGACCTTCGTCCATACGTTGCAAAACTTGAGTGGCCTGTAGGAATCGGAACAAAGCATGTACAGGATGCATCTTATCCATTCCTTATTCAGGAGAAATACAGAGCAGGATACTTTACACACTATGCAGGAGCTGGAACAGTAAGAAGTGCCAAGCTTTCACACAACGGTGAGGAGGTTGACCTGTGTCTCTGTCCTACACACAGCCATTTTTCAGAGGAAGTTATTGATGGCAAGAAGACAAGAATCCTTACACTTGATCCTGTAGATATTGAGTTTTATGATGTTAAGCTTACTCTTCAGACAAAGGAATACTTTGAGGAGGGCTCATCAAACATCAAGATTGAGCGTAATATCCTTAGCATGAGTGATCCAGATGCAGAGGTTTATCTCGATGAGTACATCACAGCATGCTATGGAACAACAGAGTATCCTGAGGATATGACAGGCATCACACTTACATGTGAGGGAGAAAACCCACAGAGCATCAATTATGAGTACAAGTGTCGTGATGCAAAGCTTGACGGAGCAACTGCAGTAAGCGCAGTAATTCCTGCAATTCAGACAAAGGTTTCACTCACACCATCTGCAAAGGCAGAGGGATACATTGAGGAAGGATATGCATTCTCTCCAATGTTCAAGCTTGGTTACAAGAAACAGATTAAAGACAAGGAGGTATTTGCAACATGGCTCAACTTGGAAAAGGCAAATTAAATTACAGATGTCCTTTATGTTTTATGAGGGATCTTGATATTGATATGTTCTATAATAAGGAAACAGGTATTTATAGCTGCATCCGCTGTCAGTTCAGAGGTACAGAGGAAGAGGTACTTCAGGGCAACGAGGATGTCCGCAAGAAGTACAAGGCTATGTACAAGAGATTCGACAAGTTCGATTTTGATTAAAGTAGTGATTAGTACGCTGCTGCTATAATAGCAGCAGCGTATTTTGCATTTCGCTACAAAGGAGAGTATATATGGCGAAAAGAAAAAAAGACACGATGGAATTCAGATTTTATGAGCTGCCACAGGGAGAATCTGCACTTGTGCTGTGTGGAGAATCATGGAAGAGAGTGTATGGTCATGATGAATTACACCTGCATTTCCATAATCTGCTTGAAATCGGCATCTGCCGCGAGGGAGATGGAAATATGTATCTGGATGAGGATATTTACCAGTATCATGACGGCGATATCACATTTATACCTGAGAATTTTCCGCATGTTACAGTCAGCTATGGTGAGGTGGTAAATTTCTGGGAGTATATTTTCATTGACCTGCGCTCTGTGATAGAAGAAATGTTTCCAAACAATGCGGCATTCCAGAATGATGCAGTTTCGACCATCTCAAAAAAAGCATTTATGACCAATGTATACCAAAGCCCGGTTGTGGCCGGATATATAAATTCCATCATTAGGGAAACTAATGAGCACAAGGAATATTCCCAGAGAACAATAAAGCTTCTTGTGCAGGGAATTGTAATTGAATTGCTGCGCAAGTATGATGAGCTGCCGGAGGAAGATAATGATGTCGTAAAGGGCACTAATATGTCACAGATAGCCACGGCGCTTGACTATATGAATAAGCATTACAGTGAAACAATAAAGGCAGGGGAGCTTTCGTCACTGTGCAATATGAGTGAGACTCATTTCAGGAGACTGTTTGAATCATATATCAATATGCCGCCTATGGAGTATCTGAATCTGATAAGAGTGCAGAAGGCATGCGAGCTTATGAAAAAGACAAATGAGCCGATGGAGCTTATTGCACAAAAATGTGGATTTACAACTCAGTCAACTTTTAACCGTAATTTCCGCAAATTTTTGAACACTTCGCCATATCAGTGGAAGATAAATCCTGAAAATTATGAGCATAAACTACTCAATTTTAGGATATCTGCACTAAAGGGATGGTAGAAAACATGTCTTTTCGCATATTTTTGTACATTTATGTTTGAATATGCATATAATTGTGTGGAATTTGTTAACACAGAAACAACGTATATGGTTATAATGACTATGTAATCAAGAAACGGACAAATATTCGTAGTCAAAATGCCCAATTAAAATAATATGATTATGAATGAATTGTAAACGTAGTATTGCAGAAACATCATTTTTATTAGGGAGGAAGAAAAATGAAAAAGAAAGTAGTTTCATTATTACTCGTAACAACAATGGTTGCCTCACTTGCAGCCGGATGTGGAGACTCATCTTCATCAGGAGATGGCACAGAAAAGACAGGTAAGAAGGTAGAGACAGTAGATGACGGCCATACACTTACAGCCTGGGCTTGGGATCCAAACTTCAATATCCCGGCACTCAAAGCAGCAGCAGAGGATTACAAGAAAAATGTAGATCCTGATTTTGTACTCAATATCGAGGAGCAGTCAGGGTCATCTGACATTGAGACAGCAATTACAACAGCAGGCTCAGCTGGGGATTACAGTACACTTCCTGACATCGTATTATTCCAGGATCACTACTTCCGGCAGTACCATACAAATTATCCTGATGCATGGGTATCAGCAAATGATGCAGATGTTAAGTGGGATGATTTCAGTCAGGAGAAGTTATCATTCTCTACAATCGACGGAGAGCACTTTGGATTCCCTGTTGATAACGGAACAGTAATCTTTGCTTACAGAACAGATCTTCTTGAGCAGGCAGGATACACAATCGATGATATGACAGGTATTTCTTGGAAGGATTTCATCGAGGTAGGTAAGAAAGTATACGAGAAGACAGGAAAATACTTACTTTGCATGGATGGAGACGGAAACGATTTATTCTACATGATGCTTCAGGCAGAGGGTGAGTCACAGTTCAAGGATGGCAAGCCAAAATTTGTAGACAATGCTAAATTAAAAGAAATCATGCAGGTACTTAAGGATATGATCGACAACAATGTTCTTTACCTTGCAAATAACTGGTCAGATTACACAGATCAGGTTATTCAGGGAGACATGGTTGCAGGCGTTATGAACGGAAACTGGATCATTCCTACAATCGAGAAGGTTACAGACAACAGTGGAAAGTGGGAGATTACATCTCTTCCAACACTTGAGGGTGGTGAAGGCTATGCATCAAACGGTGGTTCTTCACTTTACATCACAAGCAACTGCAAGCAGGCAGACCTTGCTAAGAAATTCTTAGCATATACATTCGGTGGCGGATCTTATACAGACAAGGGTGTATCTGAGACATATGACAATGCTCTTAAGAATGGTGGTGTTATCACTACATATACACCTGCAGGCAAGTCAGAGGTTTACAACGAGGGTGTTGAGTATTTCAACAACCAGCCAATTTACGCTAAGATCGTTGAGATGGGTGCAAATGTTAAGATAATCGAGCAGAGCGATTTCCACTACGATGCACGTAAGAAGCTTGCTACAGCACTTATCAATATTACTCAGAATGGTGCAGATATCGATTCAGAGATAAAGACAGCAGAGGATGACCTTAAATTCACAATGGGACTTTAATCTGTTAGCTTGATGGCAAATGTACAGGGAGCCATTAAATGGCTCCCTGTTTTTTCTCAAAGACTTATAGTTAGGAGGCCTTTACAGTGAAAAATAAGAAAAAAGGAATGAGCATAACCGGTAAACAAAGGGCAGCCGGCTGGATGTATCTGGCTCCGGCAACAATACTCATTTTCATAATGAGCTTCTGGCCTATTATCCAGGCTGTTATTACATCATTTAAAACCGGTTCAAGTGCAAATATGCAGTGGGCTAATCCATTTGCCTACAATTACACAAGAATGTTTCAGGATGCGGTTTTCAAGAGATCTATCGGAAACACATTCCTATATTTAATTATCGAAGTTCCAATCATGCTTGTACTGGCAATTTTACTGGCACAGTTACTTAACAACAAGCATCTTAAATTTAAAGGACTTTTCCGTACATGTGTATTTTTACCATGTGCAACATCACTCGTATCATATGCATTGATTTTTAAATCGCTTTTTGCAACACAGGGACTTATCAATACAATCCTTGTTAAACTTGGAATATTAGAGAATAACTTTAACTTCCTTGGTACAGGCTGGAGTGCTAAGATTATTATCATAGTAGCTCTTATCTGGAGATGGACAGGATATAATATGGTGTTCTTTTTAGCAGGTCTCCAGAATATTGAGTATTCTGTTTACGAGGCGGCAAAGATAGATGGAGCAAGCGGCTGGAGAACCTTCTGGTCTATCACGGTTCCTCTTCTTAGACCTACAATTGTTATGACAACTATCATGTCAATAAACGGTACATTACAGCTCTTCGACGAGTCTGTAAACCTGACAAAGGGTGGACCTGCAAATGCGACAATCACCATGTCACATTATATCTATAACGGCTCGTTTGGTGAAGGCGTTGCAAACTTTGGATATGCATCAGCAATGTCTGTTATCGTATTCATCATGGTTGCTATACTGGCATTTATCAATCTGAAAGTAGGTGACAAGCGTGACTAAGAAAAAACATGGATCATCAATACAAAAAAGGCTTATACCTTCATACATTTTTCTTGTAATAGTTTCGTTCATCTCAGTATTTCCGTTTTTCTGGATGATATCGGCAGCGACCAACAAGTCTATTGACATTGCAAGAGGTAGAATTGCATTTGGTGGCTATGCCCTTGAGAACTTAAAGAAACTGTTTGCATCACAGAACGTTGCACTTGGAATGAAAAACTCACTTATCAATGCAACAGTTCAGACAATTATAGCACTGCTTGTCTGCTCACTTGCCGGTTACGGCTTTGAGCTCTATCATGACAAGGCAAAGGATAAGCTGTTCTCAGTTTTACTTCTTGCCATGATGATTCCGCAGGTAGCTACACTTATTCCTCTGTTCAAGATGATGTCAAAGCTCGGCTTTATAAATACGGTATGGGGCTTCATGCTCCCGGCTATTTCAACGCCGTTCCTCATCATGATGTTCAGACAGAATTCGAGAAACTTCCCAGTCGATATAATGGAGGCGGCACGAATTGACGGACTCAGTGAGATTGGTATTTTCTTCAAGATGTATATGCCTGTACAGAAATCAACATATGCAGCAGCTGCAGTTATCACATTCATGAATGCATGGAACTCATACCTGTGGCCAAAGGTAATCCTCAATAAGCCTGATGCTATCACAATGCCAATGCTTATTGCAAACCTCGCAGCAGGATATACAGTAGATTACGGTGTACTGATGATGGGCGTTCTTTTCTGCTCCATCCCTACAATGCTCGTATTCTTTGTGCTCCAGAAGCAGTTTGCAGAGGGAATTACAGGATCTGTTAAATAAAAGTAAAATAATATTGTTAAAAATCAAGAAGGCAAATAATATTTATTATTTGCCTTCGTCTTATAAGAGGCTTTGTGTTTAAAACAGACATGTATCAAATAATAAATACAGTAGATAGGAGTGTATAAAATATGAGTAATTTTGATTCAAATATCATTAAGAATCCGGAAATATTTGAGCAGAACAGACTTGCGGCTCATTCGGATCATGTGTGCTATAAAAATGAACTGGAGAAAATTAAAGGAAAATCAAGCCTGAGATATGATATGAACGGCTTATGGAAGTTTGCATATGCAAAGAATCAGTCCCTGGCTCCTTGTGGCTTTGAGGCAGCTGACTATGATTGCAAAGGCTGGGATGAAATCAGGGTTCCGGCACATATCCAGATGGAAGGCTATGACGTGCCAATCTATACGAATACCACATATCCGTGGGAGGCTGATGAGTCTATAAAGCCGGGCGAGGTACCTGAGATTTTTAATCCGGTTGCAAGCTATGTGAAGTATTTCACAATCCCTGAGAATATGAAGAACAAGAGGGTGTGTATTTCGTTCCAGGGAGTGGAGAGCGGTTTTGCACTCTGGCTGAATGGACACTATGTCGGCTACAGTGAGGACACATTTGATCCGTCTGATTTCGAGCTGACTGATTATATTATTGAGGGTGAGAACAAGCTTGCGGTCAGGGTATGGAAATGGACATCAAGCAGCTGGTGTGAGGATCAGGATTTTTACAGATTTTCAGGCATTTTCAGAGATGTATTTTTGTATGCTGTTCCTTGTGCACATGTGGAGGATCTGTCAGTTGTTCCTACACTTAATGATACCTTTGACGAGGGCACACTTAGTGTGTCAATAAAGGCAGATGGTGATGGTATTGCAAGTGTAAAGCTTTATGAGCTGGGCGATTTGTCTGTGGAAAAATATGACAGGGCAAAACTTTTATTGGAAGAGTTTGATATAGAGCTTAGGAATAAGGAAATTTGCGAGGGCTCATGTAATGTGAAAAATCCTCTGTTATGGAGTGCTGAAAAGCCGAATCTGTATGAGGTTAAAATTATAGTTAAAGATACGCATAGAAATGAGACTGAGTTTATCAGCCAGCTGGCAGGCTTCAGAAGATTTGAGATGGTAGACGGACTCATGAAGCTAAACGGTAAGCGTATTGTATTTAAGGGTGTAAACCGCCATGAGTTCAGCTCAATAACAGGCCGTGTGCCAAACCGTGATGAGGTGATAAAGGATATTGTCACAATGAAAAAGAACAATATCAATGCTATAAGAACAAGCCATTATCCTGATGATTCCATGCTCTATAAGCTTTGCGATATTTATGGAATCTATATGATAGCTGAGAACAATCTTGAGAGTCATGGCACATGGGAGGCATATAATAAGGGCTATGTTGACCTTGACTTTGTTGTGCCAAAGGACAAGCCACAGTGGAGAGAAATGATGCTGGACCGTGCCAACTCATGCTATCAGAGGGATAAAAATCATCCGGCAATCCTTATCTGGTCATGCGGCAATGAGTCGTTTGGCGGCAAGACCATATATGAGATGTCACAGCTTTTCAGACAGCTTGATAAGCATCGTCTGGTTCATTATGAGGGAGTATTTAGCGATAGAAGCTATAATGACACAAGCGACATGGAAAGCCAGATGTATACTCCGGCTGCAGGCATTGAAAAATTCCTGGCAGAGCATCCTGAGAAACCGTTTATCTGCTGCGAATATACACATGCAATGGGAAATTCCTGCGGTGCTATGCACAAATATACAGAGCTTACAGACCGCGAGCCTAGATATCAGGGCGGATTTATCTGGGATTATATTGACCAGTCAATCTACAAAAAGGACAGATACGGCAAGTGGTTCCTCACATATGGCGGAGATTTCGGCGACAGGCCTACAGATGGAGATTTCAGCGGAAACGGCATCTGTTATGGCGGAGAGAGAGAGGCTTCTCCAAAGATGCAGGAGGTGAAGTTCAATTATCAGAATATCTCGGTTGATTTTGACAGCGACTACATCTTTACAGTTACAAACAAAAATCTTTTTGTAAATACATCGGTTTTTGATGCTTTTGCCATTCTTCTTGCAGATGGTGAGGAGGTTTACAGGACAAAGCTTCAGATGTCTGTTCCACCGATGGATAGGGCAAGCTATGAGGTGCCGGTGACTCTTAAAAATTCCATGATAGATGTGGAAAAAGAGTACTGTATTGTCGTATCATTTGTATTGAAGGAAAACACCATCTGGGAAAAGGCAGGATATGAGATTGCATTCGGACAGCATATGATAAAGAAGCCTGTAAGTGAGTATTCATGCGACAAATCAGTTGAGCTTGTTGTTGGAAACGGAAATATCCTTGTAAGAGGTGAGAACTTTAAGGCACTTTTCTCAAGAATGAATCTGGGAATGGTTTCATATGTATATGGTGGCGTCGAGATGCTTCCAAATACTATTCCACTGCCGAATTTCTGGAGAACACCTACTAACAATGATTCCGGCAACATGATGCCACAGCGCTATGCACAGTGGAAGATTGCCAGCATGTATGTGACCACCAGACAGAATCAGCGCTTTGCAGATACATCACCAAGGGTAGAAAAAAATGATAACAATATCGCCATCACATACACTTATTTCATGCCTACCACACCGCAGAGCTCATGCGAGGTGACATACAGAGTGTTTGGTGATGGAACAATCGAGACAACTCTGTCATATGATCCTGTAAAGGAACTTGGCGATATGCCGGAGTTTGGCATGATGTTCAAGCTGGATGCCGATTATGATACAGTGAAATGGTACGGACTCGGACCACAGGAGACATACGAGGACAGACAGCATGGCGGAAAGTATGGTGTATACGAGAATAAAGTGGCAGACAATGTCGCAGAGTATCTCGTTCCGCAGGAGAGCGGCAACAAGTGCAGAGTAAGATATGCAAAGGTAATGGATAAGAAGGGCAGAGGCATGCTGTTCTTTGGTGATGAGCTCTCGTTCTCGGCACTGCCATATACACCACATGAGCTGGAAAATGCAGCGCATCATTTCGAGCTTCCACCTGTACACTATACTGTTGTCCGTGTGGCAAAGAAGCAGATGGGTGTAGGCGGAGACGACAGCTGGGGCTCACATACTCATCCGGAGTACCTGCTTGATGTCTCAGAGAAAATGGAATTCACATTCTGTTTCCGCGGAATCTAGCATTTTAAGGTTGTTAGGAATATTATTACGCATTTTTTGAGAGCAGGGACTACTACTGGGACTGCTCTCATGGTGTAAATAAATGATATAAGGATAAATGATATAAGAATTAAGGAGAATTAAAATGTCAAAATTTATTAAGGGTATGGATTTATCGACCTTGCTCGAGCTGGAACGCTGCGGAGCAAAATACTACGAGGATGGAAAGGAGAAGAATATTCTTGACATCATGAAGGAGCATGATGTTGACACAATCCGTCTTCGTCTGTGGAACGACCCAAAATCAGAGGATGGAGAGCCTTACGGTGCGGGTAACAATGACCTTGCTGAAACTATCGCTATCGGAAAAAAGGTTACAGATGCAGGCTTTGGAGTGCTTTTGAATTTCCACTACAGTGATTTTTGGGCAGATCCAGGAAAGCAGATTAAGCCAAAGGCATGGAAGGATTTCGGTGTGGACGAGCTGGAGCAGGCTGTATATGATTTTACACTTGAAAATCTGACAAGGATTATTGAGGCAGGTGTAAATGTCACAATGATTCAGGTAGGTAATGAGCTTTCAAACGGACTTTTGTGGCCTGAGGGAAAGGTACCTAACTACGATAATATAGCAAAATTTGTGAATGCCGGAATACGTGCCTGCCGCAAGGTAAATGCTGATATTCCGATTATGATTCACCTCGATAATGGTGGAAACAATGAGCTTTATGTCAGATGGTTTACAAACTTCATCGAAAGAGGAGAGGAGTTTGAGTATATCGGATTGTCATACTATCCTTTCTGGCACGGCTCGCTCGATCAGCTTGAGTTCAATATGAACGATATTGCAAAGCGTTTCAATAAGGACATTATCATCGCTGAGGTATCCATGGGCTTTACAATGGACAGCTACCAGGAGTATGAGAAGCTTGCTGATTCTGAGCGCAAGGGTTATGCGACAAAACCGGAGCTTGTCGAGAAGATAGATTATCCTATGACTATTGAGGGACAGGCTGACTTTACAAAGGATTTCTTAAACAGAGTGGCAAATGTGGTGGATGACCACGGAAAAGGATTTTTCTGGTGGGAGCCAGCGTGGATTCCGGTACCGGGCTCAGGCTGGGCTACACCTGCTTCACTTAAGTACATGAATGATCCGGGACCATGCGGCAATGAGTGGGCAAACCAGGCACTTTTTGACTATGATGGAAATGTGCTGCCGGCACTTGATGTTATTAAGAATTTTAAAAAATAAAATAATAACATATGTAATTTTGTTGCATGATTTGATTTGTTATGTTGCATTTTCAGTCGGATGTATTGCAATGTAAAAATGTGCAGTTATAATAGAGTTATAAAGAAAGAACGAATTATTTTAACTATCAATTTAACGCAAATACAATCAGCAAAGGAGAAGAAAAAATGATACAGCAGAACGTATTAGACAAATTCAAGGAGCTTTTTGGAGCAGATGGGGATATCAGAGTATATTTTGCTCCGGGACGTGTAAATCTGATCGGTGAGCACACTGACTACAATGGAGGACATGTGTTCCCTTGTGCACTGACCATAGGCACATATATGGCAGCAAGAAAGCGTGATGACAGGAAACTTCGTTTCTACTCTATGAATTTTGACAATCTGGGTGTGGTTGAGTCATCACTTGATGAGTTTACACCTGATCCGGACGGACTTTGGATAAACTATCCAATGGGCGTTATGTGGGCCTTCGAGGGACGCGGAATGAAGCTTGAAAGCGGTCTTGATATTGTTTTATTCGGAAATATTCCAAACGGCTCAGGACTTTCTTCATCAGCATCTCTTGAGGTGGTTACAGGATATATGTTAAAGGATATTTACGGCTTTGACGTGACAAATCAGGATCTGGCACTTATCGGTCAGTATTCAGAGAACAACTACAACGGCTGTAATTGCGGTATCATGGATCAGTTTGCATCTGCAATGGGCAAAAAGGACAATGCAATTTTCCTTGACTGCAATACTCTTGATTTTGAGTATGCACCAATCGTTTTGGACGGTGCAAAGATCGTGGTTACAAACAGTATGGTTAAGCACAGCCTTGTAACAAGTGCTTACAATGACAGAAGAAATGAGAGTGCGCAGGCTCTTAAGGATTTACAGACAGTATGTGACATCAAGACTCTCGGTGACCTGACAGATGAAGAGTTTGAGGCTCATAAGGATGCGATTAAGGATGAGGTTGCACGTAAGAGAGGCAAGCATGCGGTTTATGAGAACCAGCGTACCATCAAGGCTGTTAAAGCACTGAAGGAAAATGATATTGAGACGTTTGGAAAGCTTATGAACGCCTCACATGTATCACTTCGTGATGATTATGAGACATCATGTCCTGAGGTTGACGTACTTGTTGATGAGGCATGGAAGATTCCGGGTGTTATCGGATCACGAATCACAGGCGGCGGCTTTGGCGGCTGCACAGTCAGCATAGTAAAGGACGAGGCTATTGATGAGTTTAAGGCAAACCTGACAAAGGCCTATGAAGAGAAGGTTGGAAAGACACCTGAGTTTTATGTTGTTTCAATCGGAGACGGACCTAGCCGTCTGGCATAAAATTAGCAATATGAAATAAAAGTAACGGATAAATAGGTTTTTCCCGACAATGATTAAGGAGCATGACATGATTCAGGAGAGAATATTAGAATTAGTAAAATATGGTCTTACAACAGGACTTGTTGACCCTGCTGATGAGGTATACACAGTAAACAGACTTCTCGAGGTACTCGGAGTGGACGATATCGAGGATGAGACATTTGAAAAGGTAGAGGCTCAGCCTGCATGGACACAGGAAGAGGCAGAGGAGAAGCTTGAGGGTATACTCGAGGATATGATGACATACGCATATGACAATGGCATCATGAAAGAAAACAGCATTGTATACAAGGATCTTTTTGATACAAAGCTGATGGGCTGCCTTGTAAATGCACCAAGCGTGATCAGAGCTCGCTTTAAGGATTTATACGACAATGAGTCTTCACTTGCGGCAACCGATTATTTTTACAAATTAAGCTGTGACAGCAATTATATCAGAAGACAGCGCATAAAGAGGGATATGAAATGGACCACAGACACAGAGTATGGCACACTTGATGTGACAATCAATCTCTCAAAGCCTGAGAAGGATCCAAAGGCAATTGCTGCTGCTAAAAATGCTAAGCAGAGCGCATATCCAAAGTGCCAGCTTTGTAAGGAAAATGAGGGCTATGCAGGCCGCGTAAACCATCCTGCAAGAGAAAACCACAGAATTATCCCTGTTACAATAAATAACAGCCAGTGGTTTTTCCAGTACTCACCATATGTATACTACAATGAGCACTGTATCGTGTTCAATTCAAAGCATACACCGATGAAAATCGAGCGTGCCACATTTGGAAAGCTGCTTGATTTTGTGACACAGTTTCCACATTATTTTGTGGGCTCAAATGCAGATCTGCCAATTGTTGGAGGTTCTATCTTAAGTCACGACCATTTCCAGGGCGGACACTATACATTCGCTATGGCAAAGGCTCCGATAGAGAAAGAAATTACATTCAAGGGCTACGAGGATGTCGAGGCAGGTATCGTAAAATGGCCTATGTCTGTTATTAGAATCAAGTCAGCAGACAGGGATAAGCTTATTGACCTTGCAGATAAGATTCTTCTTGCATGGAGAGGCTATACAGATGAAGAAGCATTTATTTTTGCAGAGACAGATGGAGAGCCACACAACACTATCACACCTATAGCAAGACGTCGTGACGGAGACTATGAGCTTGACCTTGTGCTCAGAAACAACATCACAACAGAGGAGCATCCGCTTGGCGTATATCATCCGCATGCCCACCTTCATCACATAAAGAAGGAGAATATCGGACTTATCGAGGTAATGGGACTTGCAGTGCTTCCGGCCAGATTAAAAGGTGAGATGGCAGAGCTTAGGGATGCAATCCTTACAGGAAAGGATCTGCATTCGACTGAGACTCTTGCATCACATGCTGACTGGGCTCTTAAGTTTATGTCTAAGTATGATAAGATTGATGAGTCTAATATTGATGGTATTATCAATGAGGAGATTGGACTTGTATTTAAAGAAGTGCTTGAGTGTGCAGGAGTGTACAAGTGCACTGATGATGGACGTGCAGCGTTCCAAAAATTTATAGATGCGGTAAATGCATAAGATTTTCAATTATCTTTTTATAATGCGGAAAGCACCGGCGAACATACTATATATTTCGCAAGTACTACGCAGCTAAGAAGCAGTAAGAATTATGATTTGGAGTGTTTAGACCATGACACAACCGGCTTTTATGCGCCGTCCATGGCGCATAACGCCTTGCCCCAGCGTCCATGCTGGGGCATTGTTGTATATGGACATAATTCTAACTGCTTATAAGCTGCTTCGTAAAGCTCAATATATAGTATGATTCGCCGGTGCTTTCCTCGGCTGTGAGATAAACTGATTTTTAAAGGACTTGTTAAAGCCATTATTGTTAATGACTTTTTACTAAAGATGTGTCATTAGGATGAATTTATCGTTTTTGTAGCTCATGCAGGCAGTGGATGAATGCAGGCACCAGGAAGGCATCTGCGAGAATCCATGCGAGTGGGCTTGCAAAGCAGGCGGCAGAAAAGCCGAATATCGGTACAAATACAAGTCCGATGAGCGAACGCGCAATCATTTCTGCTACTCCTGCAAACATCGCAAAGCCGGAAAAACCCATACCCTGTATGGTGAAACGGATTGTGTTTACCAGAACGAGCGGGATGTAGAAAAATGCATTTATCAGCAGAAACTGATGAGCTTGTGCGACAACCTCTGTTTCGCTTGGTGATACAAACAGGTAAATCAGATAGTTGGCTATAAACAGCAGTGCCACAAAAATCAAAACCGAATAGACCGATCCTATAACTGAGGCTGAAATAAGCCCCTTCTTTACACGTTCAAATTTGGCTGCGCCGACATTTTGTCCACTGTAGGTGGCCATTGTGGAGCCGAGTGCGTCAAATGGACACACCATAAACATTGAAATACGGCTTGCAGCGGTCATTGAGGCAACTGCGATGGAGCCTAAGCCGTTTACGGCAGTCTGCAGTATGACGCTGCCTATAGCGGTTATCGAATACTGAAAGCCCATAGGAAGTCCCATGACCATCAGATTTCTGACATATGAAGAGTCAAGCTCCAAATCATTTCTGCTTACATGCAGCAGAGGTACATTTTTTGCTATGTAAATGATGCACAGCACTCCTGATACACCCTGTGACAGTACGGTTGCAAAAGCCGCTCCAAACACGCCCATGTTAAATACCAGAATGAAAAGTAAATCAAGACCGATATTTAGAACTGCCGCGATTATAAGGAAAATAACAGGTATGACCGAGTTGCCGAGAGATCTCAGATATCCTGACAGCAGATTGTACAGTATTGTGGCAGGAATGCCTGCAAATATGACAATCAGATACTGGTAGGCGAGGTCGTAAATGTCGCCTGGCGTATTCATCCAGGTCAGAATGTGACCACAGAGAAGCACAGTGAGTGCCGTCATGATTATTGCGATAATTACAGACACAATTCCTGCATTTCCTACATATTTTTTAAGTCCTTTTTCATCCTTGGCACCAAAGCGCTGGGCTATTGGAAGCGAAAAGCCGGCACACACACCCTGGCAGAAGCCGATGATGAGAAAGCAGATGCTTCCGGTAGAGCCGACTGCGGCTAAGGCCGAAACACTTAGAAAACGACCGACGATTATTGTATCCATAAGGCTGTAAACCTGCTGGAAAAGCATTCCGAGAAGCAACGGAAGGGAAAAGCCCAGAATGAGCCCGGTAGGAGAACCTACAGTGAGATCCTTTGAATTATTTTTAGTCATTATTTATAATCCCCCTTGATTAAAAATAGATAAAAATATATATAAAAAATAATGATTAAGTGTAATATACAACCTTTACAAACATAAGTAAATGAGGTAAAGTAAAATTGTTAGCATTTTTTTGGGTGCATATTTTAAAGTGAATAAAAACGCTGATTTTATGTTTGATATCATGTTTTTTTGAGAAGAAAATTGAATGATCAGTAAATATGTATGGGCTGACATATAATTAAATTTGGAGGAAAAGAATGAGAAACTGGGAAAATAACATTCGAAAGGTTGTACCTTATACACCGGGAGAACAGCCAAAGAATACCTGTGTTATTAAGTTAAATACAAATGAGAATCCATATCCGCCAGCGCCGGGAGTGAAGGAGGTTTTAAGTAATTTCAATACAGATGATTTAAGACTGTATCCTGACCCAAGGGTTGATAAGCTGGTAAATGCAATTGCGGATTTCTATAAGATAGACAGCTCGAAGGTGTTTGTCGGAGTTGGCTCTGATGATGTACTTGCCATGATTTTCATGACATTTTTCAATTCGAAAAAACCTGTACTGTTTCCTGATATCACATATTCATTTTATGATGTGTGGGCAGATATGCTTCGAATCCCTTATGAGCAGCTTCCATTGTCTGATGATTTTTCAATAGTACCGTCAGATTACTATAAGGCAAACGGCGGAGTAGTATTTCCGAACCCTAATGCTCCGACAGGAAAGCTTATGCCTCTTGATGAGATAGAGGATATAATAGAGCACAATCAGGATGTAATTGTCGTAGTAGACGAGGCATATGTAGATTTTGGCGGGGAGAGTGCGCTTCCACTCATTGACAAATATGATAATGTCATCGTGGTACAGACATTCTCAAAATCACGCTCGCTGGCAGGCTCAAGAGTTGGTTTTGCCATGGCAAGTCCTGTGCTTATCAAGTATCTGAATGATGTGAAATATTCGTTCAACTCATATACAATGGACAGAATCACAATCGAAGCAGCTACAGCAGCGGTAAAAGACAGAGCATACTTTGAGGAGACCACAGCAAAGGTTATAAAGACACGTGAGTGGACAAAGAAAGAGCTTAAGAGACTTGGCTTTACATTCTGTGACTCAAAGAGCAACTTTATATTTGCAAAGCCTGCAAATGTTTCTGCAACAAAGCTTTTTGAGGACCTTAAGGCAGACAATATATTTGTCAGACATTTCAGCTCACCTGAGCGAATCAACGACTATCTGCGCATATCCATAGGAACTGATGAGCAGATGCATACACTAATTAAATTTTTGGAGAATTATTCATGTTAAAAAAATATATTTACATCTTTTTAATTTCAATGGTACCGCTTATTGAACTCAGAGGAGCGGTTCCGGTTTCACAGGTGATGGGGCTGCCGATAGTGCCATCATTTATCGTTTGTATCATTGCAAATATGCTTCCGGTACCGATTATTTATCTTTTTGCAAGAAAGGTTCTCATCTGGGGAGCAGACAAACCAATTATTGGAAGGTTCTTCAGCTTCTGCCTTGAAAAAGGAGAGAAGGGCGGCAAGAAGCTTCAGGCAAAGGCCGGAAGAGGTCTGTTTGTTGCACTTTTACTTTTCGTAGGTATCCCACTTCCGGGAACAGGTGCATGGACAGGAACACTTGCTGCAAGTATCCTTGATATGGATTTCAAGTCAACAGTTGCCGCTGTCATGCTTGGAGTACTGCTTGCCGGCATGATTATGATGATAGTAAGTCTGGCGGGCGTGTCTATATTCCTGTAGAATTTATGGGGAGCTTTCTTCGTCCTTTGTTAAACAGTACAAATCCGGCCACCAGTGAAACAATTGTAACAGCAATCACAACCACAAAGACCACTACACTATTACCGGGATCAGGGAAAAATCCTGAAAGTGTGCCCCAAAGGTTGAAAAGCAGATGAAGCCCCATAGAGTAGTAAATAGAGCCACCGCGTTCGCACACATATCCGAGCACTATGCCAAGTGCAAAGGCATATATGCCCTGAATCCAGTTGAGATGGAACAGTCCGAAAAGTGCAGCCTGCATCAGATTGGCAAGAGCAAATGGCAAAGCCTTTCTGGCACAGCGCATGGTTACACCGCGGAATATAAGCTCCTCACAGATTGGCGCCAGTATTACAGAATAAAGTACTGTCACAAAGGTGGTATCTGTGATGCCTGATGTCTCAAAAAGCTTATTGTACTGTTGCAGCCAGTCGGGACGGATGTAGCCGGTTAAGTTAGCGATGAAATTGGCAGCAAACTGTGTACCCGGCACGAGTATGACGATTGCCACTAGCATCATGGGATTGAAGGTTTTCTTAGGGGATGGAAGAAAATTACCTTCGTATCTGGCATAGTACCACATGCCAAAAATCGCAATGGTAATGAGTGCATAGATGACCATAATCATCATGTTAAAATTTACAGAGGTAAATGTCTTTTCAAGGCGGTCCGATACGTTTGCAGACGGAAAAGCAAGTTTTCCGACAAAACCCTGTCCAAACACTCCCATGCCCATCATAAAGAATAAGGCGATAGTCTGAATTGCCTCAACTGCAAGCAGTGGGACAAATGTGTAAAAGAAATATCCTACTTTTTTCATTTTCAATTTACTCCATTCTGATTTATTAGGCGATAGTAACATTAGTATAACATATCATAATTTAATTGCAAGAAAGCTGTTTACTTTAAAACTTTAATATGTTAAAATTAAAAGTAAATAAATCGCATGAAAAAGGAGAACACGATGAGCAAGAATCTAAAAACAGAAGCAGTAGACCATTTGTTTGATGCTATTTTGTGTCTCAAGGATAGAGCAGAGTGTTATACATTTTTTGAGGATGTTTGTACTGTAAATGAGCTTTTTTCTCTATCACAGAGATTTGAAGTGGCAAAGATGCTTAGAGAGCAGAAGACATATCTTGATATAGCAGAAAAGACCGGGGCTTCCACAGCCACAATCAGCCGTGTGAACAGATCATTAAACTACGGCAACGATGGATATGATATGGTTTTTTCACGCATGGAGGATGGCTCTGACAAAGAGGATTAGTTTATCATAGGGGAAAAGAAAAACAGGCTCATTAATTTGAGCCTGTTTTTTTACTTTCTTTTCCTGAATGTGTATTTTCATGGGAAGAAGCCTCTTTTTCTTCATTTAGATTGTCAATCATGCGCTCAATCAGCATTTTCTTGATGTAGACATCAAAGCTCAGCATGCAGATAAAGCTGAATGTGTGAAGAAATTTCTGATCCTCATCAGGAAAATTCTCAAATGTTTCACCGGCAATCTTGTATTTCTTGCCGAGATCCTTTAGGAGCTTTTGCGATTCCTCCGCCTCTAAGCTGAAAACCTCAGTATAGACATCCTGCATCGTAAATCCGTCATCATTGCCGAAATACTTCTCGGTAAGCGGATTAAGAATTGAGCGGATATCGTTGATGCTCAATATATTTTTGAAATAATATATAAAAAGCAGTGTGAGCACATGCTCCTTAGAATACTTTTTCTTGTCCGGAGAAGGGAGCAGATTGTTTTTGGCATAGTTGTTTATCATTGTCTTGGTAAGGATTTTGTCGCTTTCATAGCGCTTTGATGCAGCGAGCTGCTCGTCCATGAAGGTTGTGACCTGATCCATGTACAAATCAATATTTGGTATATCCTCCGGCTTTATGTAATCTATTGATTTAAGCTGCTTTAATAATTCTGATAAAAATTCTTTAACGTCATTCTCCATATCATCACCTCAGGCTTTTATTATATAGTATTGAAAACTATATGACAAGTTTTTTTTGAATTTTCTCATATTGGGTTGTACAAAACATATGTTTGTGATATGCTGTAAATAAATTATTTTTGTATTTATGGTATGTGTGCCTGTAAAAGACTGGAGAATTGAGAGGAAAACAGATGAACTTAGATATGTTGAATGAACAGCAAAGGGAGGCCGTTTTGACCACAGAGGGACCGCTTCTTATTTTAGCGGGGGCAGGCAGTGGCAAGACCAGGGTTCTTACATACAGGACTGCCTACCTGATAGATGAGTGTGGCGTCAATCCTTACAATATCATGGCAATCACCTTTACAAACAAGGCTGCGGGAGAGATGCGTGAGAGAATTGATGATATGGTGGGCTATGGTTCGGAAAGCATATGGGTTTCTACATTCCATTCGACATGTGTGCGTATACTGCGCAGGTATATTGACAGGCTGGGATATGACACGAATTTTACCATATATGATGCTGACGACCAGAAGGCTCTGATGAAGGACATCTGCAAGCGTCTTGAGATAGATACCAAGATGTATAAGGAAAAGATGTTTTTAAATGTCATTTCATCTGCAAAGGATGAGATGATTGATCCGATAGAGTTTGAAAACCGCTTCACAGGTGACTTCGTGAAGCGCAAGCAGGCACTTGTATACAAGGAGTATCAGAATGCCCTAAAGCAGAATAACGCACTCGATTTTGATGATTTGCTTGTGAAGACAGTAGAGCTTTTTAAGCTGGATAAAGAGGTGCTGGATTACTATCAGGAGCGCTTCAGATATATCATGGTGGATGAGTATCAGGACACAAACACCGTGCAGTTTGAGCTTATCAGGCTTCTTGCCATGAAGTATAAGAATCTGTGTGTGGTTGGTGATGATGATCAGTCCATTTACAAGTTCAGAGGTGCCAATATCTACAATATCTTAAACTTTGAGAAGCATTTTGAAGATGCAAAGGTCATAAAGCTTGAGCAGAATTACAGGTCTACCCAGAATATCCTAGATGCCGCCAACAGCGTCATTTCCAACAACGTGGGTAGAAAGGACAAGCGCCTTTGGACTGACAACGGAGCCGGAGACAGGATTACCTTTGAACAGCTTGAGAGTGGCTTCGAGGAAGCGGATTATGTGGCGCGTTCGATAGCGAGACTCGTGAGAAAGGGTGAGGCGCGCTATAAGGACTGTGCTGTGCTTTACCGAACCAACGCACAGTCGCGTCTCTTCGAGGAGAAATTTATTGCAGCCAACATACCATACAAGATTGTCGGCGGCGTGAATTTCTATGCCAGAAAAGAGATAAAGGATATCCTTGCATATTTAAAGACTATTGACAATGGCCATGATGACCTTGCGGTAAAGCGAATAATAAATGTGCCAAAGCGCGGCATCGGAGCTACAAGCATCAATAAGGTGACAGACTATGCCATTGAGAAGGGAATAGATTTCTATACGGCACTGCGCTATGTCGATGAGGTGCCGGGCATGGCGAGGTCAGCAGGCAAGATAAAGCCTTTTGTGATGTTTATACAGTCACTTCGTGCGAGAGCCGAGATGGATTCGGTTTCGCAGCTCATACAGGCAATAATCGATGAGACCGGCTATGTCGATGAGCTGAAGGCAGAGGGCACGGATGAAGCAGAGCAGCGTATTGAGAATATTGATGAGCTTATAAACAAGGCTGTTGATTACGAGCAGGGGGAGGAGAATCCTACTCTCAGTGGCTTTTTGGAGGAGGTAGCGCTTGTAGCCGATATAGACGGTCTTGACGAAAACAGCGACTATGTGGTTCTTATGACTCTGCACAGTGCTAAGGGACTTGAGTTTCCGAATGTGTATCTGGCGGGCATGGAGGATGGTCTTTTCCCAAGCTATATGTCAATCACGAGTGATGATGCGACAAGCGAGATAGAGGAGGAAAGGCGTCTTGCTTATGTTGGCATCACGAGAGCCAAGGAGCATCTGACCATCACATCTGCACGCATGCGTATGGTGCGTGGAGAGACACAGTTCAACAAGGTATCGCGATTTGTGAAGGAGATTCCGCGTGAGCTTATGTCAGGTGAGGTCTATGAGCCAAAGCGCCGTGATGATGACATTGAAAGAAATTCACAGAGCACCTACAGAAAGGCTAAGGAGGCCTTCAAAAAGACACCTACATACGGCACAGAGTATGCGACCACCTTTAATACACAGCGTACAAGGACACCTGTCTACACGCCTGTGAGCAATCAGAAGTCATTTGCCAGTGCCAATACCACCGGCGGCCTTTCATATAAGGTAGGAGACAGAGTATCACACATCAAGTTTGGCGCGGGAGAGGTCATGGCAATTGTAGAAGGCGGCAGGGATTATGAGGTCACTGTGGACTTTGACAAGGCCGGTACCAAAAAGATGTTTGCTTCATTTGCCAAATTGAAAAAAATTGACTAAAATTATTGTAATTTTTATAGGAAAATTGGATATAATATGCTATAATGGATTTAACAAATAGCATTTGACAATTACTTTTGGAAAAGGAGCGGATTGAATTATGAGTAAAGTTGAAGAATTATTAAAGGACAACAAGCTTGCAGAGAAGCTCAGCATGGCAAAGCTTAATGACCTTCTCAAAAAAGAAGAGGAAGACAAGAAGCCTTCCAAGGCTGTTATCATATTTGCCATCATTGGTGTATTAGTTGCTGTTGCAGCAGCGGCATATGGTATCTACAGGTTTTTCACACCGGATTATTTAGATGATTTCGATGATGAGTATGATGATGAATTCGATGATGATTTCTTCGAGGATGAAGACGATGATGATGCTGAAGAGGAAAAAGAGGCACCAAAGACTAAAGAAGAGAAATAATCGTTTTTAGATAATGGGGGCTACATATGTAGTCCTCATTTTTCTTTATGTGTGAAGCAAGGCATTTGCAGTCAGGCATACAAAGGAATAATAAAGTATAAAGAGAGATAAGAATTACATGAAAAAAGGATTTAGAGGAACAGGAACCGTAGAAAGAGTAGACTTCCCAAACAAGGGAATAGCCGTTACAGATGATGGCGACAGAGTAATTGTGAAAAATACAATTCCGGGACAGAAGGTGGAATTTGTTGTAAATAAAGTAAAGCATCAAAGAGCAGAGGGCAGACTCATGGAGGTAATTGAGAAATCGCCTCTGGAGACAGAAGAGCCATGTCCTCACTTTGGAATGTGCGGGGGCTGTACATATCAGACAGTGCCTTACGAAAAGCAGCTTGATATGAAGCTTACCCAGGTGAAAAAGCTCATTTCGGATGCTATCGGCACTGAAAAAGAGTCAGGATATGAGTTTATAGGGATACATGGAAGTCCGAAAAAGAGTGAATACAGAAACAAGATGGAATTTTCCTTCGGTGATGAGTACAAGGATGGCCCTCTTGCGCTTGGCATGCACAAAAGAGGAAGCTTTTATGACCTTGTGACAGTATCAGACTGTCAGATTGTGGATGAGGATTTCAGGACAATATTAAAGGCAACACTTGATTATTTTTCAAAAAACAATATCCCATATTTCCACAGAGCAACACACAAGGGCTATCTGCGGCATCTGCTTGTCAGAAAGGCAACAAAAACCGGTGAAATCATAGTCGACCTTGTCACCACCACACAGACAGAGGGCTTCAACGAGGAGGAACTGCTCGCAGGCTTTAGATATGCACTTTTGACCAGGCACTATGACGGCAGATTCAAGGGCGTTTTACACACCCAAAATGACAGCGTGGCAGATGTGGTCAAAAACGAGGGCACAGATGTGCTCTACGGAGATTCATATTTCTACGAGGAGCTCTTAGGTCTGAAATTCAAAATCACACCATTCTCATTTTTCCAGACCAACTCACTCGGAGCGGAGGTACTATATGAGACAGCGAGAGAGTTTATCCTGGGAGATGACAAGGATTCGCTAAACGGTAAAACAGTCTACGACCTCTACAGCGGAACCGGCACCATCGCGCAGCTTATGGCATCGGTGTGTAAGGAAGTAGTAGGTGTCGAAATAGTTGAGGAGGCAGTTTGCGCAGCAAAGGAAAATGCAGCTCTTAATGGTCTTGATAACTGTAAATTTATCGCAGGTGATGTCCTCAAGGTGCTTGATGAGATAGAGGAAAAACCGGATTATATAATTCTTGATCCACCACGAGACGGTATCCATCCGAAGGCTATCGGGAAAATCATAGAGTATGGCGTTGAGAATATGGTTTATATTTCATGCAAACCGACAAGTCTGGCAAGGGATTTGCAGATATTTATGGACAGAGGGTATAGAGTGGAGAAGATATGCTGCGTGGATATGTTTCCGAATACTTATCATGTGGAGACTGTGGTAGGACTACACAGAAAGGATATGTAGAAATCCTTGAATTTACGCACTTTGTAGAGTTTTTCAGCTTCAACAGGATTGCTGAAAATCACAAGGGAAAAGAGCTTGTGAGGAAGGTGACTGTTGTTGTAGCGTTAGACCTCGGTTGTGGGAACACAAAGAATTCTGAATATGAAAGTAAATAGAGAACTATCAGATATGTTGATAGAACGTAGGGATACTTGAAAGAGTGTCCCTATTTTTTATATTAGGGCATTCCATTAGGAGTGCCTTTTTCAATTCAATTTAAAAGGAGGTTCACTATGAACAACACAGCGTTAGGAGCAGAAAACAAAAAGGAACAGACAATCAATTTTATCAGCGAAGCACATGAAAAATTCTACTATGAAAAATTAAAAGAGGTACGCTATCAGGATGTGTACCACAAGGCACTTTGCTATTGCCTTGGTATCAGCGATGATACGAGAAGAAATGTTGATAGCATCTATGATTTTAAGACGGGATGTGTAAAAACTGAGTGTCTGCATGAAGGCTGGCAGACCAGTGGCAGTATGAAGGTGGTGCGAATGGCATTTAACCTGTATTGCAATGGCATACCGAGTGTAGATGATTACACAAAAACAGAGGAACAGGTAAACTAGTGCAGGCAGTATACAGTGGAGGATTTGTTCTGCTGTGCCTATGCACCTTTCTTTTGGCAGGCGATACAGATCCGCTATCCGGAGTATGCGACTTATAACCGGGAACTGTATACCTTATTTGGAGAAGCAGACTAATGTTAAAAGTCAGATTGATGGGAACGAAGAATGACATTGTGTTGTTTCAGAAAATCTTACAGCGTCATCCAAAAGTAGAAGTTCTGGAGATATCAGAGCTTTATAGCAATAAAGGGACAAACAAATATTACAGAGCTTATGCGGAAGTGCAGAAAAGCAATGTAAAGAGCAGCAGATAAAAGCAAAATAGTAGAGAATAGGAGAATTTATCATGTGTAAAGTAATAGCAATCGCAAATCAGAAGGGTGGAGTTGGAAAGACCACCACAACAAGTAATTTAGGGATAGGACTGGCAAAACAGGGGAAGAATGTTTTGCTGATAGATGCGGACGCACAGGGCAGTCTTACGGCAAGTCTTGGTATTCGGGAGCCGGACAGACTGGAAATTACACTTGCAACCATTATGGCATCCATTATCAATGATGAGGAAATAAAACCGGAGTACGGCATTTTAAGACATGAGGAGGGGGTGGATTTCATGCCGGGAAATATCGAGCTTTCCGGTTTGGAAACCTCACTTGTGAATGTTATGAGCAGGGAGACGGTGCTTCGTACCTACATAGAACAGCAGAAAGACCGCTATGATTACATTCTGATTGACTGTATGCCATCACTCGGCATGATTACGATAAATGCTTTTACCAGTGCGGACAGTATCTTGATTCCAGTACAAGCAGCGTATCTGCCGGTAAAAGGTCTGGAACAGCTGATTAAAACTATTGGAAAAGTAAAGAGACAGATCAATCCGAAACTGGAGATTGAGGGAATTTTGCTTACAATGGTTGATAATCGTACCAATTATGCCAGAGACATCAGCAATCTGCTGATTGAAAATTATGGAAGCAGAGTGCGGATATTTGAAAACAGTATTCCAATGTCAGTAAGAGCTGCGGAAATTTCTGCGGAAGGTGTAAGCATTTATAAGCACGATCTGAATGGCAAGGTAGCAAGTGCCTACCAGTCACTGACGGAGGAGGTGCTCGGCAATGAGTAAGACAGGAAGTGCTGCAAAGGTAAAGTTAAACAGCTTTGATGATTTATTTGGAACGGAGCAGCCACAGACAGGAACAGAGCAGGTACAGGAAATCGCATTGTCAGAACTGTATGAGTTCAAAGGACACCCGTTTAAGGTACTGGATGATGAAAAGATGCAGGAAACGATGGAAAGCATCAGGGAGCATGGAGTATTGATGCCAGGCATTGCCAGACCAATGAAAGATGGCGGCTATGAGATTATTGCCGGACATCGCAGGAGACATGCCTGTGAGCTTGTCGGACTTACTACAATGCCGATGTTCATCCGTGATTATACGGATGATGAAGCTACAATTATCATGGTGGACAGCAATATTCAGAGGGAAGATATTCTTCCGAGTGAAAAGGCAAAAGCTTATTTTATGAAATATGAAGCTGTAAAACATCAGGGTAAAAAAGGAAAAGGCAACAGTCTGGATGAGGTTGGGGAAACTGCAGGAGAGAGTGCAAAAACAGTACAAAGATATATTTACCTTGCCCACTTATCGGATGCACTTTTAGATATGGTCGATAAAAAGAAAATTGGAATCGTGCAGGGTGTAGAGCTGTCATTTCTGACAGAACAGCAACAGGAGTGGGTGCAAGTTGTTCTTGAAGAAACAGTGGTGATCATTTCAACAGTACAGGCAGCAAGGCTGAAGGAGTATGGAAAAAGTGATGAACTGACATTACCGATGGTAAGGCTGATCCTGACAGAACCGAAACCGATAGAGCGAAAAGTAACCATCAAGGCAGACAAGATCAGCAGATATTTTCCAGAAGATTATTCCAATGAGCAGATTGAAAATGTTATCTATCAGCTATTGGATGAGTGGAATAGTTCAAACAGTGAGAAATAAGCAGCAAAGGAGGCATGAAAAAGTGAATGAGAATACAAAATTTGATTACTACTATGGAATTGAAGCAGACCAGTTCTCTTTTTATCGTGTCCCCCGGTTGCTGATTAAGGATGAGCGGTTCAAGGGGCTTAGCAGCGATGCCAAGCTCCTGTATGGCTTGATGCTCGATCGGATGTCACTGTCTATGAAAAATGGATGGCTAGACGAGGAAAACAGGGCGTATATCATCTATACGGTGGATGCGATTATGGAAGATTTGGGATGTGCGAAAGCAACCTGTGTCAAGATTATGAAAGAGCTGGATTCCGAAAAAGGGATTGGGTTGATTGAAAAAAAGCGCAGAGGTCTTGGCAAACCGGATATTATCTATGTGAAAAACTTTGCCACAATGTCAGCGGAACAGGAGAAAAAGAGCCTGAGAATACTGGAAAATCCACAGAAGTTCAAAATTTGAACTTCAAGAAGTCTAATATTGATACTCCAAGAAGTTCAGAAATTGAACTTCAGGAGGTACAGAATCTGAACCACCAGAAGTATAAAAAGCAGACTTCAAGAGGTTCAGAAACTGAACTTGCAGAGGTTCAGGATTTAGCCCCTATTTATACTAACTATAATAAGACTGATATAAATTATACTGATATGAGTTATACCAATCCAATCTATCCATCCGGTGAAGGAAATCAGACCGATGATAGGATGGATGGAGCAGATGCATACATAGAGATTATCAAAGAAAATATTGAGTACGATCATCACATGAAATATGATGAAATAAATGACAGGGAACTGTATGATGAATTATTTGAATTGATCTGTGAGGTTGTATGTGTAAAGCGGACTACGATACGGATTGCGGGGGAGGAGTATCCCTATGAGCTTGTAAAGTCAAAATTCTTAAAGCTGAGGAGCAGTCATCTGGAGTATGTGATGGGGTGTATGAAAGACACGACAACAAAAATTTCAAACATTAAGGCATACATGGTTACGGCACTGTATAATGCGCCATCAACAATAAATCATTATTATCAGCAGGAAGTGCAGCATGATATGTATGGGGGAGGCTGGCATGAAAAGGGTATTGTTTAAGATTATCGTTCCGGTACTGATATTTGGTTTGTGGGTGCTGACTTGTTATCCGGTATGTAATAGAGCAGAAGGTTTTGATTGGTTTTTATATTGGATTTTAGTTGGATGTTCGTTTTGTATTCGCAGAATGTGTCTTTGGTTCGTATCAAAGAATTTCGAGTTCAGAGGAAGAGTCGGTGCTTTTGTTTTGAAGTGTATTGCTGGAGGTTTGATTGGAGGTATTGTGTTGAATTTCAAAATAACTGATTTCATAGGAGAAGTTATTAGTATTGTATTAGGACATTTTTGGATAAAACGTAAAAGAAAAATAAGTATTAATGGATAAAAAGTAAAATAGCAAAAGGATTTTCTTATTTATAAAATACTGTGTAGAATAAATGGATGCAAGAAAAATTGATATAGAGTATAATGGAAATGGATACAAGATGGTATGCATACATTTTGATATGGAATTATGCTTTAAAAATTACAGATTTTGAAAGGAAGTCAGATCATGGATAAAAAAGCTATTGCAGAAGAAATTGAAAATGAGATAAATGCAAGTTATAGAAGTAAAAATTTAAGACAACTTATAGATATTTTACTTTCTGTTATAACATTAAAGACAGGAGAAAAGGATTTGGCAGGTATTGAAGAGAGAATGTATGTTTCTTTGGGAAAGATATTTGATGAAGATACATCTGTTAGTGATATTAAATTATGTCTTTCTAATGTGGTAAGAATTGAACCGTTATTAAAGAAGATATTGTTTCTTGTTAATGAAGGTGAATACGACAACGTTGTACAAAAGAATCTTGGTCTTGCACATGTTATTGGTGTATTAGGTCTAAATCCAGAGCATAAGAAATTAGACGTAGAACCGGAAACATATGTAGGCGATTATAATTATATGGAGTATATAGCACGTTCGTATTTATTAAGAAATAGTGAGTCTCATACATATGCAGAATGGAAAAGGAAGGAAATATATATATATATTGATAGTGTTCTTATAACGTGTTTGAGAGCTATTGATGTTAATAAGAAAGAATTATTATGTAGTTTGAAAAATCAAAATATAAGCAATGAATTGAATATTGAAGAGTATTTAAAAGGAATTGCACAGCAATTGAAGCAGAGAATGTCCAGATTTATTCATATTAGGGGAGAGGAAAATTTTGCTGTATTAGGGAGCTATGTTATTGAATATCAAGATGATTCTTTGGATTCAAAGCGAAGAAAGGGAACTGTGGAATATTTGAGAGACAATAGTATTCCTGAACGGAGAATGATGATTTGGGGGGAAGCTGGATTAGGAAAAACGACAACATTGGAATATCTTACGTACATAGATGCAAAAAAAAGGTTAAAAGACACTAATTGTAACATTCCTATTTTGATTTCATTAGGAGTATTAACAGATTCGAAATACACTATCAAACAGTATATATGTGATAAATTGGATATAAGTATAGATATGTGTGAAACTCTTCTTGATGATGGAAAAATAAACTTATTTTTGGATGGAGTAAACGAAATCCCTTCTGATACAGGTGGAATTTTAAAAACAGTGAGAATGAGAGAAATAAAACAATTGATAAAAGATTATCCGAAAACGTTTATGATAATTACAAATAGACCACAAGATACTAGAGACTTTAATAATGTACCAATATTTAATTTGATGAAATTATCAAGAGATGAGATGGAAGAATTTATTAAGAAAAATGTTGATGAAGAGGATGTTAAATCAATGATGTTTAATTCTATTAGAGGAAATGAACGATTTGTTCAGATAATAAATACTCCTTTAATTTTATCACGATTGATAGAAATTGTGAGGTATAAAAAAGAAATTCCTCATAGCGAGGGAGAAATTATTGCTGAATTTTTAAATTGTTTATTATTACGTGAGAAGGAAGAAAAACAGGATGCGAGATTGGACATAAAGAGACTAACATATTTACTTAGAATGATTGCATTTGAAAGTTTAGAAAATAAAGAGGCAAATTCCGGGATGACAGAATCAGAAATTATTAAATATTGTGTTAAAGCTATGGATACATATAAATTCGAATATGATACTTTGTATGCTTTGGATATTATGTTGCAGCTGGGGATATTAGAAAAAAGAGAAAATATGTATGTTTTTTCTCATCAAGCGTATCAAGATCATTATTATGCAATGGAAGAATTGGCGGTGATTCAATCGTGAAAATTAGAAAAAATCAAATAAAAGAAAAGTGTTTATCGGATAAGTATTATGCTGCAATTAAGTATATGTCTCACAGTTTACATGGAAAGGATAGAGAGAACTTTATCATTACCGTATGTGATCTTAATATTTATTTAGGATGTGTTTGTGCTTTAACCTGCGAAAAAAATCAAGTTGTAGAGAAACATATATGGAAACGCTTAAACACTTTTTTTGAACCTAAGAAAGTAAAATATTATGATAGATCAACTGGCGGTTGGAAAGAAAATGTAAAAAAATTAACAAGTAAAGATATTGCAAATTATCTTCTTGCATGTAATGTGATGGGAAATATAAAGGCAATAAAATGGTATATTTATAACCATCAAATAGATAAAGCAATCATTATTCAATTAGCTAAAAATATGAATGATGCACAAATAGTAGATTTGATATATACCTTATATCGTTCAAGGGATAATTGGCAAAATATACGAGGCATAGGTTCAACAAAAAATTTGTATATATATAAGAATGATAATAGAATAAAAGAAATACTTAAAGGTCTATGGTATAAAGATAAAGATGCCTTTATACAATTAGCGTATGATACAGGGTGGCTTTCGGAAGTAGGAAATTATTACAAGTACAAAAAAAATATATATATAGACTGTTTAGTGGGGGCGAATAAATTACTTTTAGATATAGAACTTATAGAAGATGTATTGAGTGATGTTGATAATAATAGAAGTGGATGTGATATTTTATTAAGTTTAATATTAAAGAATGAAAATAATGAAAAGAAGCAATTTGCCTATTTGATATACTCTCAAAAAATAAATAATGGTTATTATATGACGGAAAATGATTATAAGATATTAAAACAATTAGGTAAGCCATGCGAAAAAATTGCAAATTATTTTATAACATTTTTTATAAAATTGGTAAACGAGGATTATAAAAAAAATATTAACTATTTTTTGATCAGCGATGCTTTGTATAATGTTATTGGAAAACCACATTCAATATCTGGAAAGATAGCAAAAACGCATAATAGAAATTTAGAATTGGCGATAAAAAATGTAAAAAAAATCCAGTTAGATCAAGTTCTATTCTTCTATTTTAATACTTCAATGTCGTCTAAAGCAAGTTTGGATGAACTTTTTAGATTATTGAATAAATATCACAATATACAAGTTATTGATTTTATAAATGAGCTTAAAACAGTGCCTATTTGGACAAAAATTGTCAATGAACAAAACGTCAAGTGCAATTCAGTGACTACAGAAAATTATGTTAAATTAATTTCACAAGACACAGTAGAAAATAATATAGTTATTGTATCCATTACAGAATATGATTACATTTCGAAAATTTTTTTTGCTCGGTTATACGAAGGAAGTTTTCATATTTAATAATTTATACAGCGTAAAGGCAGTTATAGACCATAAAGGTTTATAGCTGCCTTTTTGTATTTACAGAGCTTTGGGACATAATGTCCAAAAGTGGAAAGGAGAGTTTATGAAGTATTTATTACACAGGCTGTTGATTCCGCCCTGATAGGAGGGGGACAGATCAGGAAGGAGGTACACTGTGCAGGAGGAAACAACACAAAAAACGATTGCCCTTGCAATCAAGACATCCAAACTGACCGCAAGTGTTCTCCAGAAGGCGATGAAGATGTATCTGGAGCATCAGAAACATAAAGAGCCTTCCCACGGGAAAATACCGGTGAAAAAGCTGGTAGGTCAGGGAGCGGGTGCGAAGTCCATAGAGGTCACGGATGATAACATTAAGGCTTTTGAGCGTGAGGCGAGAAAGTACAATGTAGATTTCGCTGTGAAGCGGGATAGGACCACGGAGCCGCCAAAATACCTTGTATTTTTTAAGGGTAAGGATGCCGATGTGATTGCACAGGCGTTCAAGGAATTTGTAAAAGTTAATGAGAAAAAGCAACAGCGTCCGTCGTTACGGCAGAAACTGAAAGGACTTCAGAAGATGATCGCACAGAACAAGAACAGGGAGCGGAGCAGAGAGAAAAACAAAGACAGGGGACAGAGCCTATAAGTAAGGTCATTGACGGGATTGTAAAAGATTTGCAGTCAATCCCGAAAATTCTCAAAGAAAAGTGCAGAGGGGTAAATGGGAAACAGCTTGCCCTCAAATGCGCTCCTTATGTGATATTTGGATATGTCTTTAATAAGGTTTCATGGCTGTATGGACAGCAGGCAGGAGATAACACATTACAGAAGTTGTTGGACACGATCAATGGGATGGGAGGTGCGTTTGTAAACCCGTTTCCTAGTTTTATGCCGGGGGATTTACTGGTTGGCGTGGGATGCGGGATAGGATTTCGTATGGTAGTAAATTATAAAGCGAAAAATGCAAAAAAATTCCGGCAGGGAGTAGAATACGGTTCGGCAAGGTGGAGTGCATAATTTTAAGTGAAAATGACACATACATGGACGCACAGGAGGTTATGCACATGACTGATTATAGCAAA
>OHFB01000041.1_pt1 | contig 76566 bp, 95 predicted proteins | sample 1567461 | NCBI WGS metagenome assembly OHFB01 (sample SAMEA3879566, study PRJEB24766) | human gut metagenome | biome: human-associated habitat; feature: feces | place: USA | collected 1985/1987
CAAACAGGGGCAGGAACTTCGTTCGGAGCAAACGGCGATCAACATACACGAGCAGCGGAACTCTCTACTTATTTTTGCGTCTTAACAATTCGGAAACATTTGCCGAAAGTTGATTTTGAGCGCAGCGGTAGAGGGCAAGAACCGTCCCGTGGCCACAAATTTTCAATTCTTGAAAATTCTGTGTTCCTCCGGGACTACACTTCTGCAACGCTCGTGCGTTTCCGAAGTGCTTCTTGTTGGGGCGTGCCTGCCCCAAACCCTGCCGAGTAACAATAAAGTTCATAATTATTCCATGGACTGAGTATAACACGTCCTTCGACGATACACTACTCCTCTTTTTTGCAAAAATCCAATTATCTTCGGTGACCTGTCGTGAGATGCAATTATTTCATGTCGCTTCACCAATCACTTGACTTGGTTTGAAAAAACACAGAGCATATGATACAATAGAACAAATAATGTTGTCTACCGAGAAAGGAAGTGTCTTTCCATGAAAAAAATCCATAAGTTCTTTTCTAAAGATTTGCTCCATATTCTTGGTGCTGTTGGGATTTTTGTTGCTTTTCTGATTTCTATCGCCTATAAGCAAGTTGGAATCGGGAGAATCCCTCACTTAAAGATATTGGTTATGTACTAGGTGTGCAACCGTTCGATTGCACACCCTTTTATAATGCGTCACTCGACTTTGCCGATAAAACGGTAAAAAATTTCAACTTCCTGTTCTCTGGTGCCATCTTCATGCTTGACAGCTTCGTGAATGAGAATCTTTTCAATCAGAGCATTTAGAAGTTCGGCGGTCAATTGTGTGGGGTTGACGTACTTTTTCATCAACTCAATCCACTTTTCAGCGTCAACAGCGGTCTGAACGGCTGCATCAAGTTCGGCTTGAAGTTCTTGAATCTTTTCGTCCAGTTCATGCTGTTCTGCCTGATACTTTTCGGACAGCATATTGAAATTGTACTCCGTAATGCGTCCAACAGACCAGTCCTCATACATTTTGGCGAACAGGTTGTCCACCTCTGCCTTACGCTTTGTGGCCTTTTTGAGTTCGGCAGTCTGTTTTTTCTTGGCGGTGTTGCGTTCTTTGTCGCTGGCATTCAGTAAACGCTGCAAGAGTTTATCTCCATCCTGCTGTGCTTGCTGCGACCAATACTGCACTCTTGCCAGAATATAGGTGTACAGCACATCATATCGAATATAGTGCATGGAACATTGGTGAAGGCCCTGTCCGTTTTTGCTGCAATGGTAATAGCCGTAGGGCTTTTTGTTCTGCTTATTCATACCATAGGCCATCGACCAGCCGCAATCCGCACATTTTACAAGCCCGGAAAAGATTTGCGTTGTTCCGTCTTTCTGTTTTCTACGGCGATGAGCAATCTGCTCCTGCACCTGTCGGAACACATCCGCAGAGATAATAGCTTCGTGGGTGTTCTCCACACGATACCATTCCTCCTGCGGCTTCCGCACCTTTTTCTTGTTCTTGAAAGAGATGTTGCTCTGCTTATTGTGAACGCTGTGACCGATATAGGTTTCTTCTTTCAGGATACTTTTGACCTGCGCTACCGTCCATGCGTAGGACTTCTCTTCCGACGCTCCTGCATAGATGTTAGCAAATGTGCCATACCGCTGAAAATTCAACCAGCCGGGAGTGGGAACCTTTTCATCTACTAAAATATGGGTGATGCTGGCCGCACCGTGTCCATGCACCGCAAGATCAAAGATTTTCTCAATGATCCACTTCGTTTCCGGGTCTACCAGAAGATGCCCTGACTTGTCGGGGTCTTTGATATATCCCAGAGGAGCGTATGCACCATAGTGCGCACCGTTCGCAAATCTTGTCCGCATAGCGGCCTTGACTTTTTTGCTGGTCTGGCGAGCGTGCATCTCATTCAGGATGTTCAGGAACGGAGCGAGTTCGCTTTCGCCGTTGAGAGTGTCCACATTATCGTTGACAGCAATATAGCGGACACCTTTACTCGGAAAGTAGATCTCCGTGTACTGACCTGTCAGAATATAGTTTCGACCTAAACGGGATAAATCCTTTGTTACAACGCAGTTGATTTTGCCTTCCTCAATATCGTCGATCATCCGTTGAAAGCCCGGTCTGTCAAAGTTGGTGCCAGACCAACCATCATCGATATATTCGCCAACAACGGTCAACCCGTGTTCCTCTGCATACTGACGAAGCATCATGCGCTGGGTCTGGATGCTGCCGCTTTCACCCTGCAATTCATCGTCACGGCTTAGTCTAAGGTACAGTGCAGTGTTATAGATCATCGTATTGTTAGGCTGTTTCATAGTAGAGCCTCCTTCTTAAAAGAAACAGCCCACGCTTACAATACTTCTGCTTCCATTATACCGTAAGTGTGGGCTGGATTCAATTCGTTTTTATCATCAGGCGCATCGGTTGAAAAGTAAAGCATTAAATGCAACAAATTTTCGGCTCTGTTTTTGTGGATTTTAGCGTAAAGCAAACAAGCCGCCAAGCGCACCCCGCTTGCGGTTATCCCTTATTGTTCATTTTTACCAGTGATTTTCTGCTTTCTATGTGCTTTATGCTGTCAAACCAAGCTCCCGCAGGCATTCGCGGAACATTGTGCCGGCGCTCTTATAGCCGAAAATTTTTCTAGGATAGCTGTTAATCCAGTTCTCCGTGGCTGCGATTTCTTCCGCTGTGACCTTTGAGAAGTCCGTGCCTTTCGGATGCCGGCGGCGGATCATGCCGTTCACATTCTCATTGCTCCCACGTTCCCAGGAAGAATACGGGTGGCAGTAATATACCTTCGTCCGCTTATCCCCGGTGATGCAGGACTGTTCCAGCTGATCGGCCAATGCAAACTCACTGCCGTTGTCCACCGTGATGCTCTTATAAATGATGCCAAACTTCTCTGCGCCCAACTTCCGTTCCAGCGCATTGATTGCCTGCACGGTCGTCTCTGCACGGCGATCCGGCACCATTATAATATTTTCGTTCCGGGTTTTGCGCTCGGTCAGCACCAGCAGTGCAACCGTACTTTTCTTCTTGCCGGAATACACCGTGTCCATTTCCCAGTGTCCAAATTCTTCACGGTCTTTTACTTCCGCCGGGCGTTTTTCGATACTCTCACCAGCCGGCGCACGGGCAGGATTCTTTGTTTTGACCTTTTTATAGTCGCCCTTATGCACGCCATGTCTGGGCAGAGCCTTTTGTGCCAGATTCAGGAACACACCCTTTTTGATGTAGCTATATATGGTAGGCACCGATATATGCGTTTTGAATGTCCGTCCTTCTTCCATGGCATAACCATACACCGCAGCCGGTGAGCAGTCCTTATCTATAATGGTCTGTTCGATATAGCTTGCAAGCTCATGATCCTTGCCGATTTTAAGGTTTGGCCCCTTTTCCCGAAGATGTGCCTGATACCTTTGCTCTGCAATGTCCGGGCTGTATGTAGGAATCAGCTTCCACGTCTTACCGTCCAGCTTGTCATAACTGCCGCGCTTCAATTCCCGGTACACCGTGGACGGGTCCACCCGCAGCCTGTCTGCGATTTCCTTTACTCTCAGCCCATCTTTCAACCACTTTTCGATACGGATTCGGTCTGTAAGCGTAAGCTGTTTGAACACTCGCACGCCGTTTTCCTCCTTCCGACTATGGCGTTTATTTTCGTTTTAAGCGTAAATTATACGGTGTACCGTTGTCAATTCGCAAACTTTCCACACTTTGCACATTTCCTTTGTGCAAAACTCCCAGACAAACAAAAAATGCCCCGCCAGCAATCCGTCAGGATGCCAGCGGGGCATTGCTTTACTTAGTGGAGATACCTTGCCAATTCAGATGCAACAAAGCCTGCGATCAATGCCGCAATGACCGCCCACCAGAGTTTGTTTCCAAATACTCCGGGGGCTTTTTCCAGTGCGGTCAAGCGGTCGTCCTGCTTCTTGTTCTGTGCCGTCACAACTTCAAGGCTCTTGTTTGTGTTTTCGAGTTGCTGGATGGTCAACTTGATATTGGTGTTCATGCCGTTTACTGCATCGGTCAGCTTCCCCAGCTCGTCCAGCCGGTGGGTGTTGCTCTGTGCACGGTTTTCGACCGCTGTCAGGCGATGTTCCAGTTCCTCGTCAGTCATTACGCTTGTCCTCCCCCGCCTTACCGAAACGGGCCACAGTAGTGGTTTCTGTGGATTTCTTCACCATGTAATCTTCAAGTTTTTTCTTGGTAAAGTCGAACACGAGCTGCACAATCCAATCCAGCGTCCGCTCATTGATTGCCCAGTCCAGCCAGTCCGGGGTGTACCCGCGCAGTACGGCAATGACATGGGCTTTCTTTTCTGCGCCTGCGCCACTACCGAACTTTTCCTCTGCGTTGACGATCCACTTGTACACAGTCTTTGCGACCACAAGGCCGTAACCCAGACGTACCGCCGCCAGCGCCGTGACCACAAGGCCGACCACCATGAAGATGCAGGCCAGCCATTCAGGGAATGCCATCAGAAAAACTTTCAGAATGTTCTCCATTTTGTTTTCCTCCTACTCTTAACCCACCCAACGGCTCTTTACCGCACGGGTGTCGATGTGTACCCAGCCAGCAGGACGACCAGTTTTTACCGGGTAACGTCCGATGCCGCCGGTGTTTTTCAGCAGCGTTTCGGCGTAGGTCGCGAGCGTTTCCACGTCCACGCCCTGAATCCGAATATCTGCCGCCATACCGTAGCAATGCTGACTGTACGTTGCGCCCTTGACCGCCTTGTTATGGGCGGCAGTGCGATATGCGCTGGTGATCGTAACAGCCTTTCCAAAGTGATTCCGGATGTTCTGCAACAGTTTCACCAACACATCATCAATAAAGATGGGGTCAGTCCCATCCTTGCAGCGAAACTCTTTCACGGCAAAGTTTGCGGACAGTTTCTTGTTACCATCCTTTGCCAGTGAATAGGCTTTAATCGCCATTGTCGTTTTCTCCTTTCTGGCTCAATACCATTTTGCAGCCGCTCGACCCACACTCAGCCACCAGCACGCCGAACTCGGCCCGTTCGGTGGTGGTGTTCTCGCCCTTGGCTTCCAGCCTGTCCAGCAGGCTTTCGCACAGATCGGGCCAGCTTTTATGCTGCATAGTCTTCGCCCGTGATGTCCTTGTAGTCGTCTGCGGTAATTTCACCGCTTTCCACGCGCTCGGCCAGAACTTTCTTCACGCCAACGCGGCGGGATGCGGGCATCTCTGCCCAAGTCTTAGTGCCTGCAATCAGGCGGTTTGCCCAGATAATGTTCATGGTGATACCTCCTTATTCCTTGTTCAGCGCTGCGTCCAGTTCGCACAGCGCGGTTTCGATGGCGGCCAAACGCTCCTCGTTGGCCGCGTCCTGTTCGCACATTGCGTCCTCGACCTCGGCCACGCGGTCAGGCAGGCCGTCTTTCTCGGCCTGCTTCTTGGCTGCGGCTTCCTTCTCCTGCCGGGTGGGCAGATCGTGTTTCGTCCAGTTCAGTGCCATTTTTATACCTCCTTACTGGAATGCGCCGGAGACGGCTTCGATGTAGCCGCCCTCGCCGGATTCGCCGCGCTCCACGCTGACGCGGAAGTTAAACGCCGCGCCGTTGGTGGCGGTCTTATTCTCAAAGACGATGTTCACGCCTTTTTTTACCTCGGTCGTGGCATCCTGCCAGACCGGGGAGCTGTCGAGTGCGTTGTTGGTCACTTCGGCTTTGAACTTCGCATCATCGGGGATGGAGCCGGTCACCTGAAGCACGGCAACGGTAATGTCGCCCTCAACGGCCAACGGTTCAGCCAGCGTCACGCTTGCGGCGTGGACGGCCTTGGTAAAGGTCGCGGACGTGCTGACGGTTTCCTTGCCGTCGCTCACCTCAACGGTGAGCGTGTGGGAGCCGTTCAGGATTTTCTGGAATCCGGCAGCGCTGGCCGTCTGCTCAAAGGTCAGGGCCGTGCCGCTGGCAACGCCGGTGCGGGTTTTGGTGGTCTTGCCGTCCAGCTTTTCGGTTACGGTCAGGCTGTCGCCGTCGGCATCGGTGACGGTGTATTTCCACGCAAAGGCCGCGTTCTTCTCGCCCAGAGCTGCGCCGTCCGTGCTGACGGTAGGTGCAGTGTTGACACTGACCGTGCCATCGTCAGAGACCACGAGTGTAGAGGGAAGAATGAAAGCGGGGCGAACACCATAGGAGTAGTTGCACCAGACGTTGTAGTCGGAGCCATCGGTGTCGACGTGCCAGACGTCGTAGTTATTGCCGGCGTACGGAGAGCGCAGCCACCAAATGGCAGCGCTGCTGCCGTTGTAGGCAACGCGCTTGCTTGCGCTGTCGAAGTAAGACAGTTTTGCACCCTCGGTGTTCATGTAGCTTACGCTGCTGAAACCGACTTCCGTGCCAGACAGCAGGAACACCTTGCAGCTCAGTCCGTTAGAACCGCTCATCGCATTGTTGTTCGAGTAATTGGTGTACGGAATTTTGACCTGTTTGATGGCATTGCGAATATCGGCATCGATCAGGCTGATGAACGTACCATTCAGGTACGCGGTCATGTCGGAGTTCAGGTAGTCGTTGTTGGAACCGTCCCACTTCATCGTGGTATAGATGTCCTTCATTACCACCCAAACGCCGTTGCAGCTTGCATCATAGGCGCTGCTGGGCAAGCCCTGATGCACAACAATAAAATCTTTGGACGCGCCGTTGACTTTGATTTTGACAATGCTGCCAACGGCTTTCGTGCCCAGTTTTACGTTTGCCATTGTTACCTCCTTGTTTTCGTTCAGGCCCACGGCATGATCTCCGCAGGCCGCGTGTTCTGCGATACAGAGAGGGACAGGGCTTTGTGCTGCTTCTTGTAGATGCAGCGGCATTGCCTCGCCCGCCGTCTGTCACGCGCGAGTTTGTTCGAGTTGATTTTTCGATGGATAGGGATTTTACAGTCAAGCAATTTTTCGAGCCGGTCAGCGTACTTGCGGCGTAAAGAGTAAGTATCACCATGGGCGGCATGGGCATCCCACGCATCAAAGCTCCGCAGGATTTCCTGCTTGGTCACTTCGCCTGCGGGGTATGCCGTCTCCCAATATCTGATCTTGTTCTTCATCCGCTTGGAGCTATCCCGGCGCAGCTTTTGGATGACCGCGCCGGTGTCGGTCAGGTAGCTATGGAATCCCAGAAAATCAATACCGTTCCGCAGCGGGAAAATGGCGGTTTTCTGGTTCAGCTCAAGGCCGTAACTGTCCATGAGCGCCCGAACATCCCGGAGAATGCACTGCAATTTCTTCTTGTCCGAACAGATGATGTAGAAATCATCCATGTATCGGCCATAGTATTTGATGCGGTACTTTTCTTTGATGATGTGGTCGAACTCGTCCAAAAACATGAGGGCGAAAAGCTGGCTCGTCTGGTAGCCCAGCGGCAAGCCGTCCTCCATCACGTCGATGTAGATGCAAAGCAGCTCATAGACACGCGGGTCAACGCCGCGCTTGTCCAGCACGGCTTTGAGCTTGCGTTTTAGCTTCCGGTGGTCGATGCTGGCGAAGAAATGCCGCACGTCGCCTTTCAGCACCCAGCCGTCCGCGCCGTGGCCCTCACGGCGGTAATAGTCCACCATGTGGGTTTTCAGGCGCATCAGGCCGTCGTCTGTGCCTTTTCCGGTCTGGCTGGCGTGACTGTCCCGGATAAAGCTCTTTGTCAGGGCGTCATACAGGATGTTATCGACCAGAGCGTGCAGCACCACCTTGTCCACAAATGCGGGGGCGTGTACCATGCGGCGCTTCGGCTCGTAGACGGCAAAGACCTCAAACTTACTTGGCACATAGCGTATCTGCTGCCGGATGTCGCCGCCCGGCTGGCGTACATCACGCACAGCCAGCTTGCGGGACAGCTTTTCCGTGCAGGCCAGCGCCTGCGCCTCGTACTCGATTGTTTTGCTTTTACTTCGCTTTCCCTTCCGGGCTTCAAGGTAGGCTTTGTAAAGCACCTCAAAGCTGCACAGTTCTTCGTATATCAAAATTACCCTCCGCTGGTTCGCGTTGCGGTAGTGGGCTGCATCCGGCAGGGATGGCCCACCTCAGCGGGATGTATTTATCACTTGCCTGCATCGGCAAGCGACAGGATGCGGTTTCCTTTGATGGGCGCACTGCTTTCAGCTTATGCCTACTCGTCACACGGTTCCATCAGAGCGGGGCGAACACCATAGGAGTTGTTGTACCAGTTGTTGTTGTTGGAGCCATCGGTGTTGACGTTCCAGACGTTGTTGTTATTGTTGGTGTTCGGAGAGCGCAGCCACCAAATGGCAGCGTCAGACAAACAAACCGCACCCTTTATGCAAAGCGGTTGCCCGCCGTGCGTTTACGGTTCCGGGTAAAGGACGGCTTTCAGGGCGGCAGCCTGTTCGGTCAGCCGTTTCCGTTCCGCTTCTGCCCGGAGTTTTTCGGCACGTCCGCGTTCCGACGTGAGCCACTTCATCGCCGGGTATTTTACGTCCGTGACCTTCTTTGTCCAGATACCGGCTTTCTTCGCACTGATGATACCTTCCTCCGTGCAGATGGTCAGGTATTCCAGCAGTAGAGAGCAACCGTCCACGACCGCGCCGATCTTCTCAACGCGCCTGTCGTAGTCGGTCTGGAAATTCACGTTGTTCGCCGCGTGTGCATCCAGCAGGATTTGCCGGGCGGTCAGCCGGATGCCCTCGCCGTACAGCCGGAAAGTGCTTTTGGAAAAACCCTCCCTGTCCCGCGTGTCGAGTGCATGGACGGCAGTGCCACACACCTTCTGGATGTCGCGCACATCTTCGAGCGCTGCGACTTTCTGGATGATCTTCCGGGCATCGCTCCGGCTGATGTCATCGGTGACGATGCGGGTTGCCCTCTGAGTGTAGCGCAACAGCTCCCGCGCATTCGCGCCGACCTTGAATGTTTCAGCCATCAGAACTCCACCCTCGCCTGTTCTGCGTTCCACACGCCGGTGACGGTCAGACCATCAAGGCTGCCGAACGTGGCAGAAAAAGGGTTCTTGGTGACGTTCGTGCCGAACTTCAACTCGATTGCCTTAATGCTGGCGTTCATCGCGGCCACGCTGGCGCGGATGTCGCCGTGTGCATTCTCTGCAGAGTTGTGGGCATCGACGGCAGAGCTGATTTTCTGGTCGGTCTGAGCCTTGGTGTATGCGTCCACCGTCGGGCGCTGCGATTCGGTCAAATGGCCGTCAGCATCCAGCGTGGCAATGCCGCCCGGCACGCCGATCTGGTTAGTGCGGACAACATCTTCATCCGGCGCCTTGCCGGGGCCTGCGTTAAAAGAACCGTATGCCATTTAGGTTCCCCCTTCCTGTGCAGCCGTGTATTTCACGGTGCTTGTAATGTGATACTGTGCAGAAATTTTCTCGGTCGGAGCTTTGGCGGCCCTCAGCCGCAGCTTTCCTTCGAGGCTTTCGGTCGCAATAAAACCCACCGCACCCGCCACATCGTAAAATTCCGGCAGTACCGTAACATCCACAATGTCGGTAGCCAACAGGCCCGCAATGGGGATGTCACAATAAAAATAGCCGGGGGAGGAATCATCCTCGCCCCAGCCATCGACCGGAATCGTAAAAGACACCGCAGCCGTGACATCCTGCTTTTCGTGCAGGATGTCATCGGTTTCCTCGAATCCGTTTGCCGTTGCTTCGGAAAGGTCTCCGAGTGCGGTGTTGCACTGCTTGATGTGGCTGCAAAGCGCGGCAAGCCCTGTGCCCAAAAGCGTTTTGACCTTCGCTTTTGCCATAGAGCTTACCTCCTCATGTCTTAGTCAGCGTCAGCCAGCAGAGCGGCGATCTCCTCTGCGGAGAAGTCCTCCACGTCCTCGTCGTGCAGAACATTCTCCGGCTCGGTGTACACGACGACTTCCTTGCCGTCGATGTTCACATTGCCGTTGGTGGAGCTGGCGGCAGTCTTGGTTGCGCCCTCAGAGACACCGGCCAGCTTTTCGCCCTCGGCATCGGTCATCAGGCGCTTACCGGTCTCAGCAGCCACGAAGTCGGCAGGCTTCTTACCGCTGTCGGTCAGATTGCCCTCGCCATCCAGTGCAGCAAAGTTGCCGGTGGTGGCACCAGTGACCTTATCGGCCTTGCCGGAAATGTCCACTTCCTCAGGGGTGGGAACATACAGACCGTCGTCCTTCAGAATCAGAGCGTTGCCCGCAGCAGCGGAAACATTGACCTTGACATCCACCTCATAGCCAGCGATGGTAACGGTGGTGGATGCATCCTTGCCGGTGGTCTTTGCGGCGTAGGTATCGACCAGAGCAGCCATGTTCAGGAAAGAGTAGGTGCAGTTGTCGGGGTTCTCACCCTTGACGGCCAGAACCATGACCGGCTTGCCGTCCAGCTTGGGGTCGGTGGCGCCGGGGTAGGTCGCAGCATCGAACTTGAACTTGGCCACGAAGGTGGTCTTGGTCTGGTCGAGGAACAGCTCAGAGGGGAAGTCAACGGAGAAAGCAGCAGTGCCGCTCTTGTCGGTAGAGGTGTAGAAGTTCACGGTGTTGCCGTCAACGCCAAGAGACTTGATAGCAGCGTTGGCTGCGGTCTGCACAGGGGTAAAGGCGTCCTTCTTGACGAAAGTCTTCTTGATCTCAGCGGTCAGGTTGCGGATGGTGGTCTTGGTAGAAATCTGCTTAGACATAATAGTGTCCTCCTAAAAATTATTTCAGCATATCAACGATTTCCTGCTGCGTTTCTTCCTCGTTCGGCAGGTCTTCGCTCGTCATAACGGTTTCTTTGCGGACAGTCAGCGCGTTTGCACTGTCAAAGTCAAGGCCTTCGCCAATGCGGACGGCAATAGCGCCGCTCGCGTCACGCTTCAAGCCCTGACCGATGCTTACGCTACCGGTTTCACCCGAACCACCTCCTTTCCCGAACAGGGTTACGGTCGCCTGAATGTCTGCTTCCGGGATGCGCTGAGAAAAGAATCTGATGAAACCATCATGCGTTTCGCACCCGTTCAGGACACCCGCTTTGGTCGTAGTATAGAAGCTGCCGGGAGATACAACGCCAACGGGTACAAGCTCACTGGTGCTGTTCGACAGTTCTGCATCATAAATGCACTGGTAGTAATCCATACCGCCAGCGTTTTCGTAATCATCCTCGTTGCGGGCGGGCTTCCACCCGTCAGCCGCAAGGGTGAGTTTGTAGGAGCCATAGTAGCCGCCGCCTGTTCCGCCGTCCACCTGCTCCTTGATAAGAGCCTTTACCTGTTCTTCGTTCAGGATTTCCCCGGATTCAGACAGGTTCTTCACGGCTGCACTGACCGCTGCCGTGATAGTCGCCGCATGGGCGTCGGCATTGGCATTGTGCTTCTCGATCTCGGCCTTGACCAGCTTCATCAACGCCTGCACCTGAGGGTCAACGGTAATGCTGATATTGGCCTTGTTCGACACAGCAAGCAGCGCCGACAGCTCAATCTCAAAATCGCCGTTCACTTTCGTGGACGGGACCTCCACTCCGCGTGCATCCTGCATAATAAACAGGAGTGTTTCTGCATCGTCGTTCAGCCTGCCGTAAACGCCCACCTGATGCATGATGTACGTTTCATCCGCACCGGTGATCTGGATTTTTACCCGCCGAGCCGTCTCACCGCCGCTTTCAACGGTTTCGATGTCCAGCAATTTCAGGTCATGTGTTTCGCCGCTTACCCCGGTTTCCCCCGAGAGGTCTGCGTCAGCCGTACCGGTGCCGCTCACAGCGCGGGTGATTACCAGCGCACCACCGGAGAGAGATTCCGACAGCAGGGCGGCACCGGCGGCGGTGTAGCTAGATTTTTCCCAACTCACGTTGTCTGTCCTCCAATAACAATGTTTATCGCCGTGTGCGACCGTTCAACGGTGCCCGCCGTAAAGGCTCGTGCTTTCACTGCCTTTGCTTCAACGGCACCGGGCAGCGCCACGGCAACCTGCATTTTCGATCTTCCGACCGCACCGGCAACATACGCCTTTGCGCCGATTTCCCGCGGCTTGATCCTACCGGGGACCTTTACGGTGCAGGATGTCGCCATGCCGCTGGGTGCGGCGGCGATATAAGCGGGCGACCGTTCATGCGGTTCGACGATGTAGATGATGTGCTCAAGGTGAGCGGTACAGCGCCGGGCATAACCAAGGCGCTTTTCAATTTCTTCCGGTGTGTAGTAAATGACACCATCATCGGTAATGTCTACGTTCATTCGCCAGTAGCCCGGCCTTCCTCCGTAGTCATACCATTCACTTATCTTCACATTCGGATAAATCGAGGACAGCGCCTTTTGGACTGCCCACTCCGTTCCGCAGTACCGACGGACTTCCAGCGCAGTTTTGATGATCCTGCGCTTTGTTTCAATCGGATAGCTGGTGTCGTACCAGTCAACGCGGAACTGAACCGCAAGAATATCCAGAACCGCCTCATCTGCACGGTCAATATCCGTGTAGATTTTCAAGCGTTCGGCAGCTTCCAGTTCCTTCTTGCGCCGCTCCCTGAAAACTGCATCAAGAATCTGTACCCATGGTTCTTTGGCAACATCAGGCGGTAGCCCTTCGACTAGGCCAACATCGTGGAGTTCAATCATCTTCGATTCCTCCGTATGTCACCTTGCAGCTTCGGAGCTTTGCCACCTGAATTTCGGAGACAGTTGTTTCGACCGGTGTCAACAGACGTGGGCGTTTCGCACCAGCTTCCCGTACACGCATAATCAGCTCCGCCGGTTCGATGTCCCGGCCGATTTTTCTCTGCCAGGTTTCATACTCCTTCACAGCTGCTTCCACATTTTCCTGAATCGTCGATGCATTCTTGACATTGCTCAAGGCAATATGGTAAGTAAGCTCGATGTCATACGGGATTTCTTCCGGCGCATGGCAAAGAACCAGATCACCCATCGGGCGCTTTACCGTGTCGAAATATTCCTGCATTCCGGTACATTCTTCCCTTGTCGGAACTCTGCCTCCGGCCATCAGGAAGTAAATGTGGATCGTGTATCCTTCCTTGCAAACGATCTTCGTATCTGCCACATCGGACCGCCAGCTCGATGCAAAGTATTCATAGGCATCCACCGGACCGGCCACGGAGAAAATCGAAGGTGCATAGTTGATACGTCTGGTAAATGAATCGTCACCTTCCGTATCCGTACCGCCCGTGCTTGCCGAAACACTTTTTGCCCCGGACACATACGGGATAGGATCCACCAGCACATTGATTTCGCCTTCGGCAATCCCATCGCTGTTGCTTCCTGCCTCATCCGCCACGGCAACTACGTCCACGGTCAGTTCGCCGGGTAAGATCTCCGCATACTTTTCGGTTTTGAAATACCGTTTGTCTGCCGTTCTCACCTGTGTTCCTTCCGGGATTCCGGTTGCACTCGTTCTCGGCGCAGACAGTGTGAATCGAATAACCGCCGTGGCTTTTCCGGCTTCCAGGCGTTCCACTCCAACAAGCGGAGCAAGGTTGTCCAAATTCGGCCCCGTGCTTGTAGGCAGCAGTTCCGCTTTCAGACACGCCGTGCTGTACTCCATGTTGTGATGCGAACGATGTGCCAGTGTCAAAAGGACAAGCCGTGCTTCAGAACACCGTTCCAACGACACCTCACCGTTGAAAAGTTCTTTGTTGTACTTGCCAAACAGTGCCTTGCAATCGGCCACAGCTTCTTCCAGTGTTTCTTCGCCTTCAATGTCGATGTCCGGGATGTTCTCAAACTCTTTTATTTTAGACAAGCTCGTACACCACCTTTGGAATTACAACGCCATGCAGCGCATCACTGTCCAGCCAGTCCACCCGCACCACTCTTGCCCGCGGCTCAAACGATGCGGTTTTCTCTGTTACCTCAGCCACATATAATCCCTTTGCCACCGGAAGTGGCTTATCGACAAATATGTTTGGATCGATTCCGAGTTCTCTGTCGCCCTCTTGGCTCCCGATTGGTGTGGAATACAGTGTGCGAAGGCACTTTGCAATGTCCTGCACTTCTTTTTGTTTTTCGCTGTCACCGGACAGCTCAACCACCGTGCTGCTGAAGTCGATCATATGTACTCCTTTATGGTCAGGCTCACCTTGCACTGCATCAAAAGCCCGTGTTTTATCACCGAATCCCAGCTGTCGCTTATTTCAGTGACCCGAAACTTGTTTTGCGATACCGGTGCAAACCCGATAATCAGGTAATGAATCTCTCCGTTCTCTGACATTTCTGTCAGACGGTTCAGCATCTTGCGAGGGTTCACGCCGAGTGCTGCATCCAGAAGAATATCAAAGGTGTACTCCCTCAGTTTCGGTGATAAATACTCTGCCCGCGCTTTCCCTCCAAGCACTTCATGTTCCGCCCAGTTTGCTCCGGTCGTTCCCTTGAAGTTCGACGGGGTGAGCACACGCAGGTGTCCCACGGAGAAAATCACATCGCCGAAAATTCCAACATACATTCCAAAACCTCCTTACAGGGGTGCGGATGTTTTCTTGCCAAGGTTTCCGGTGTGCGTATGCGATACCAGCGATTTGCCGGACACAACAACATCGCCACCTCCGCCCTGGATGTTCACTGTTCCAGCGGTCGCATTGATGGTCGATGCCGTCATTTTCAATTCGCCGGATGCTGCAAGCGTGATCCCCGCCGGGGATGTCACCTTGATTTCTCCGCCCTCGCTGATGGTCACGGTTGCACCGCCCACCTGGATCTCAAGACTTTTCGCCTTCAGGATTTTCTTTCCGTCCACATAGTCGGTCAGTTCTTTTGCATTTGCATCAAACTTCCGATATGCCTTTCCTCGTGAGTTGGCATAATCCTTTCGGTAGACTTTTTCTTTTCCTTCAGGCGGTTTGTTCTTTTCATTCCAGACGGTGCCCACCACAACAGCATCCTCCGGGCTTTCTCCTGGATGCAGGACAAGCACAAGATCATCAACTTCCGGTGTCTGGTACTCGCCATTGGACAGAAACGGCACCATTTCCGTAACGGTGTCGTCCCTGTCTGGGTAAGTAACTTCGCACTTTCCAGCCTCATAGTCGATAGAACTCACATTGCCGAATCTCACTTCACTGCTCATGCGAAATCCTCCTTTTCCACTTTGCTGGCCTTGACCTGTGTTTTGTAGCCGCTGGATGGAGATATGCTGTGTTCCATCTGATCAACGAAATACTTTCCGTCCATCTTTCCATAGCCAACTAGGTTAAAGCACTGCGCTGAAGCGCCGGCCGGATAGCCCAACATCGTAAAACTGATCTGGGTTGCTCCGTGGTTGGCATTCTTGATGGCCGCTATCAGGCGGGCTTTTGCGTCTGCCTCGCTGCTTACCTTTCCAGTAAGTTTAAGCTGGCGTTCGTCCGTGCCCACCTTGACGTTGATATTGATTTTTTTCTGTTTGTTGGTGTAGGTATAAAGGCCGCCCGTGTATGTTCCAGTCAGCTTTGTGTTCCACTTGAAACTTCCCGGCTCTACGCACAGGGCCGTCGGATTTCCAACGGGCCGGCTCTCATATACCGTCCATACAGGATCTTTCGCCTTGTACTTTTCCCGGTCGTACACCCAGAGCTTTGAAGTGTAGACTTTGATAACCAGTGCATAGGTGCTGCACAGATCTTGCAGAAAGGCACTATCTGTTCCGTCCTGTTCCTTTGCATCAATGCCGTGGTCGTCTCCCTCAAACTTCAGCTCCAATTTGTAACGGCCTGCAATGGTTTCAGCGATTTTCTTTACGCTGGTGTTCTTCCATGTAAAGGTCCGGTTTCTCTCGCTGAAGCTGGTGTCGTTCGGCTTTGCCACGCCGCCCATCGTCAGCGAATCAGGTGCACCGGCAAAACTAAGATCATCCAGCACGAATGCCCCGCACTCGGCGCTGTAATCTCTGTAGCCGCTCTCAATGCCCCCGATATTCCAGTCCTTTACAACAATAGCCGGGTAGAGCTTCACGCCCTTTTCCGGCATCCAGTCATTTTTCCATTTGGCAGCTTTGGCATTGACTGTAATGCTCACACTGTCGCTTTTGGATTCAGCCACATCCGTGTACTTGAAACTTTCCAGATCAGGTGCGATTTCTTCCGAAATATCGGTTTTCTCGTAGGTCAGAAGAACCGCAGCCTGCCTTCCTTTGGGTCTCGCTGCTGTCAGTACCATCATGCACCTGCCTTCCAGGGCGGAAGGTCTCCGCTCTTTTCAGCCGGCAGAGCTGGTGTTGACAGCACCGTGCCGGAATCGAACCGGACGATATGGATATATCTGGGGTTGTTCTGCATCAGCCAATCGGCTTTCAGCTCGCTTCCGTACACGTTCAGGGCAATCAGATCCCAGGTGTCACCGGACTTTGTGGTGTAATCAAGTGCCATACTGCGTGCGCCTCTTTTCGCGTTCGTACCGTTCCACATACTCGCAGAACTTCTCGTAACCTTCGTCCATAACGGAACGTAGATCTTCGGCATTCATGCTGCCGTAGATGGTGAAGTTTGGTGCATAAACATATGTGTTTCCGCTGGAACTCGTATAGGTACGCTGGTAGCTGTTGCTCGATCCACCGCGCTGGTTCCCGGTGCTGCCACCAGAAGCATCTTCGCTCCCGCCGATGGGCTTCAGCTCTACTTCCTGCTGGTAGTTCTGAAGGTCTGCCAGCATCGACAGATTTTGCCTTGTCAGTTCGCTGTTTCCAGCCGTCGGGAAGAAGTTTACATTGCTCAGGTCGTAGTTGTCCGGGTTTGCAGCGTATTCCAGCTTTGCCTTTTCCGCATCTGCTCCCCGGATAAACCGGATTGCCTTCTGAGTATTTTCGTTTGCAAGAACAGACTTGGCACCAGCAATCACTTTCCCGATTCCGGTGTTCAGCAGCTGTTGGGCTTTGCCTTGGTCATCCGACACGGTAGGTGTCGGCATTGCCGCCAGAGTTTCCAGCCCATCTACTGCATAGTTGGCGATCTCCGTGATACGGCTGAACGCCACACCAGCGTCGGACCCCAGTACCAATGCCGCTGCAACAGGCTGAACCATAGTGTCAAAACTTTGAGCCACCTGGTTGTAATACTGCTGGCGACGTGCTCTGTTGAAGTCGATCAGGTTAGAATCTTCTTCTGTAAAACCACCGTCCGCGAACATCTTCGGTTTTCTGCCGGGCAACCCCAGCAGATCACCCAGACCAACGCCCAGCAGCTTACCAGCGGTCAGCCAGGTATCAATGTTCTTTTCACGAACGCCGCGCCGGAAGCTGATAACGGCTTCCGGGCCAGCCTCACCAGCAATAGACGGTCCCTGCGTCATGCCGCCGTTGGCAAATGCTGGGACAGACACGGGTGACAGGTTGAATCCGAACGACTTACCGCCGATCACCGGAACCGGAATGCCGAACAGCGTTTCCGGTATTGTGAGCTGAATTTTGTTCAGCGCCCCAATGATGAAGTTGACCGCTTTCACGCCGATGGTTGCAACCTGCTTCAGGAAGCCGATGATGCCCAGAATCACAGGCTCTACCACAGGAAGCACCTTACCCACCAGATCCACCGCCACCTTGATGGCGTTGACCAGTGTGGTGCCTACCAGGCTTACCACCGTAGACAGCAGCGGCATGACCGCCGGAATGCCTTCATTCACGATAAAGCCGAAGATCTCAGTCAGCACCGGCTTGATGTGGTTTACTCCCAGATCTACAATCTGAGAGAACACACCGGCGAACGATTCAATCAACGGCATAACCGTCTGGATGGCAGGGGTCATAGCTCCGAACACGTCACCCAGATTTAGCCCTCCGATACTGAAGCCGGATAGCTTTTCCTGGATGCTCTGCAAGCCCTCCGGGGTGGTGAGTTGCCCGAACACCTGCTTCACGGTGTCGCCGATACCCGCTATCTTTCCGGTGAATTTGTCAAAGACGGCAAGCCCGCCTTCGCCAAATACTGTTCCGACGATGTTGCGGATGTCCTCGAAGTGATCTCCCAACAACGAGACTGCCGCAACGATTGTACCGATGCCGGTAATAACCGGGCCGAATGTGCCAAGCAGTGCCATGAATCCGCTGCCCAGTTTTGCGGCCACTGGGCCTACCGTCGTACCCAGTACGTTCAGCCCTGCGCCGCCGACATTCAAAGCTCCCTTCACCGTGCTCAAAGCGCCGCCGCCGATTTTGGATGCTGCACCCGCCACCTTGCTGCCGACACCGAGGACGGTAGAACCCACTTTGGACTGGCTGACGGTCTGCCATGCATTGGACAGCCCATTTCCAATGACCGTCTTTCCTGCACCGAGGAAATTTTTCACTCCACCGGCCATACCTCCAAGGTCAAGACCGTTCGGTCCTGCAATGCCGGAAAGAATCTGTCCCGCAACACCGCCGGTCTTGGCGATAAATCGTCCAACCGGATTGCCGCTTCCGAACCCCACCAGAGCATTTTTCAGGCCGCCCAGCGATTGCCCGACATTGGAAACATACCTACCGGAGCCGGAGTTTTTCAGCACGCCCAGCAGGCCACCGTTCGTGCTAGCTTCCAGCACATCATTTACAAAACCGGTGTTTCCTTTCTTGGTTCCGCTTCGCAGACCCTTGAAATTTTTCAGTGTTGCCCAGATGCCGACACCAGCGCCGTCCAACGTCTGCCCAATTTTCCCAAGGCGCGTTGTGGGCTGCTGCGCTCCGGCACCGGCCATCTGAACGCCGTACTTTGCATTTTCAGCAAACATTCCGGCATTCGATTTTACAAAGGATGCGCCACCAACTGCCCGTTGGATCAGGCTTGTGGGTGTCAGTGCACCCATCAGATTTCGGACAGTGATGCCTCCGAATGTTCCGCCTGGGGCACCGCTCGGTTTTCCGCCGATTGCAATGTTCCCGATGGTGTTCAGCAGCGAGGATCCTGTGCTATAAGCCGTCGGTGCAAAGCTCATAGCTCCGAACGCCGCGACTATGGCAGCAATGGCCCCTGCCACTTCCGGCCCATGCTCTGCAGTGTAGTCGATGCCCTTCTGGATCCACGGCAATGCCGCCTGCGCCGCATTGCCAATTCCAAGCAGCGCGGAGTGCAACATCGGCAGAATGCCATTGACGATGTTGGACAGATCTGGCAAGCTCTCGGTGATACCGTTTGCTATGTCGATCCACATGGATGTCAGTTCTTTCTTTGCCGGAAGGAACTGATTGCCCACATTGATAAGCAGGCGGTCTGTCGCATTACTTGCCATCTGGCTTACCGCTTTGCTGGTGTCCAGACGAACAAGCAATTCTTTCTCCATGCTGCCGCTGTATGCGCTGGTATCACCAGCCATAAGCAAGGCATTCTGGAACGCAGGCAAGTTGCCCACAATTTTTGAAACGCCCTCAATGGCCCACTGTCCAAACAGTGTCTTGATGGTCGCAGTCTGCTGGTACTTGTCCTGTTTCGAGATCGCCTCAAAGACTTTGTACAGAGTGCTTGCTGCACCATCTTCTCCGTTCGGCCCGGTGGACTGCATATCCTTTGCAATCTGCACAGGATCAAAACCGAGTCTGTTCCATGCGCCCACCTGCGCATCCGTTGCACTGTTGCCAAGGGTGATGTTTGTAAACACACGGTTCAGGCTTGTTCCAGCCTTTCCCTCATTAACGCCCATAGCCAGCATGGTGGCTGCCAGCGCAGAGGTCGTGTGCAGGTCAACGCCGGCTGTCTGGCCGACACCGCCGGACGTATTCACCACGCTGGCGATTTCCGCCGCCGTGGTAGCCATGTGGCCGCCCAGATAGTTGATGGCATCTGCAATGTCGATAATCTGGTTGTGGGTCTTACCAAAAGCGGTTTCCCACTTTGCCATATAATCGGCCGCAGACTTTGCATCAATGTCCCACGCGGCAGCTAGCCGGGCCGTATCGTACAGGTAGCTTTTTTCTCCGGTCTGCTGGTTATCCAGAAAGATTTGCTCATAGCTCTTACCGGACTGTCCCAGCGATGCGGCGATCTGCGCCATCTCGTCCCGTTTGATTGGGACCTGCGTGGTCATCTTGAGAATCGCGTCCTCCATGGTGGCACGCTTTTCCGGGTCAATGCTGCCGTCATCGTTCATGATGCCGCCAACATACTTGACTGCATCTGCCGCCTGGGCTTGGTATTCCTCTGCCATGGAGGTTGTCTTTTTAATCATGACAGCGGACACAGTTGTCAGCGTCGCCATGATTCCAAGCCCAGTCTTTCCGATTACGCCCAGAGTGTTTGCTACCGTACTGCCCAGCGACTTTGTTCCCGTCAGTGCGCTCGCCAGATCACCGGTCAGCCCCTTCGTCTGCTTTATTGCAGTTACAAGGGATGGGTCCACCTTGCCCATGATGCGGATGCTGAGGTCTAGTGCTCCATTTCCCGCCATACGTCTGCCACCTCGTTACACAGATCCACCAGCTCCCGCCGGGGCAGGTGCAGCAGATCCGTCATGTTGGAATGCGTGGCAATGGATAGCTGGATAGCTGCTTTCCGAAGTCCTTTTGCCCCGCCTTTTACTCGAAAAAATCAGAGTTTACGGCATCGCGCAGCTTGACCGCCTCGCACAGCGGCAGACCGGCAAAGAAGTCCACCGGGTAGCCGGTGCCCATGCTGGCGATGATGCAGCAGTACAGGTAGTTGCGATGCGTATTCACCGGTGCAAATCCGCCCGCAGCCATACGGTTTTCTGCCATGGATTCGCTCATAGTGTTCAGTTCGCCCACGCCGGACAGGTCGATGCTGTCAAAGGTCTTACCCTTCAGCTCAGCCTTTTCGCTGCCCTCGTAGGTGTAGGGCGCTGCAAACTTCAGGGTGTGAGATTCCAGCTGTTTTTTCACTTCATCGGCGTTCTCGCTGTTGTCCATACCCTTGACGACCGCTGCCTGCACTTTCTTGATCTTGCCACGGGGCATGAGCTTGAAGAACTCCACAGGCTTACCGGTGGCCTTAACGGCCATTTCCTGTGCAAAAGAAGTGGTCATTTCCATCACGGACATGGCCGCCAGCTCGTTGCCGATGTTTTTCTGAATGTCGATCAAGTCCTGCACGGTCATCTTCTCCATGCCAGACAGATCCAGACTGTCATACTCCTTGCCCTCAAACTTATAGGGCTTGTCGAACTTCACGATATTGTCCATTGCTGTTTCCTTTCCAAAAGACAATCAGCCGCCCCACGCCGGGACGGCTGACTTCTTCATGTATCGGGTTTAGATAAGAGCGTTGATCTCGGCACGCATATCCTCGCCATCAACATAGTAGCGGCCTGCAAACTTGTCGATGTCGATAACGGTAGTGCCGTCAACCTCCATCAGGTAACGGGTGACTTCCAGCGTAGTGGTGCTGCCCATGGTGTCGGCGCGCTTCAGCTTGCCGGGATCCAGCTCCTTGGGACGACCACCCAGGACGACGCGCAGGCCCTTGTAGGTGTAGCCGCCGTTCTTGTTGTCGTTCTGCATAGCAGCACGCAGGGTAATCTGGATGTTCTTGTTGGGGTTCATCATCTTGGTGGCGTAGCTGTACATGGTGTTCCAGTTCAGCGTTGCCTCCATGGATTCAAACTGACCGGGCACGGGGGAATCGACTTCGCCCGCAATGCCCATGCCGGACACGGAGGTGGTCTTGTTCTTGATCTTGGGCAGGGTGATTTCATCCGCCAGACCAATGAGCAGGTCATCTTCCGTGTACGCATTGTAGTCATTGATGACCTGGGGAACCAGGTCACTGGAAATATTCAGAGCCATAGGTCATTCCTCCTGCTTACAGAGACAGAGCCGAGGTCAGTGCGCCGGCCTCATACTCCATGGTGTTGTTGATCTGCTTAAAAGGCGGGAACGGCGTGCAGAACTGATAGAAGGAGTAGTGGCCTGCAACCAGTTCAGCGGTCGTGTTGCGGTCAGGGTCTGCCTTCATGCTGTAGCTGGCGCATACCTCGGTAGAGACATAAACACTGCCCTTCATGTTCTCGCTGTCAATGATGGACTGAAGGCGCTTCTTGTTCATCGGCTTGTCCAGCTTGCTCATGTTATCCAGAACAAAGCTGGTCCAGGAGTGGTTGAAGAAGCGGCGGACGCAAAGGAAAGCGTCCTTCGGGTCGGTGTTTTTCGGGTAGCAGCAGGTCTCATTGCCCCACACAACAAAGTCGCCGGAGCGGATGAAGGTCGCCACGCCCTGCTCATTCAGCACATTGCCCTGCTCCTGATCCATCAGGACTTCGGTGCCATCTTCCAGGCAGGCGGAGGAAATGGGCACGCTGACATTGGACGGGCTGGCATTGGGCGTGTCGTTGTACAGGCTGTCGTTGTAGACTGCCGCAGCAGCGGCCAGAGAGCTGCCGCTGTAGATGGTGCTGCCGATCTTGCCGTACAGCCACAGGCCATATGCTTCACGAGAAGTTGCGCCCTGCTTGACCTTCTGGTTTGCCACGTCGGTGTACTTGCGTGCACCGGAAGTGGAACTGTCGATGTCAACAAAGCACACTGCATCGAAAACGCCATTGATCTTGCGGCACTTTGCCTGGAGCGCTGCGCACACCATGGGATCCTTGGAGAAGCGGGGTGCCAACAGAATGCCGGGAACCATGCCCAGCTTGGGGAACACCTGTCTTACCACTTCCAGTCCAGTCTCTGCACCGGTGGCCGCATTCACGCCGCCCACGATGTCGGCAGCGGTGATTTTGGTCGGGTCAAGAATGGAACCGGAAACGGTCAGGGCCGTTGCGCCGTCGCCTTTGCCGCCGTTGACCAGGGCGATGCTCACAGTGCCATCATCATTGAAGCTGGCCGTATAGTCCTCGTCCGCCGTAAGTACAGTCTGCTCTTTCTTCACAACCAGCTTTTTCAGCAGGATGCCGGTCTCGTCGATCTCTGCAATGCCGTCATTCACCTGAACGGTCTTGTTGGACAGTTCAGTGATGTGCTTTGCATTCGCAGGATCCAGGACGTTGACCACGACGATAGGGGAAATGCCCATCACCTGAAAACTGGCGCTCACTGCCTCACACAGGGTATACTTTGCAAAATCGTCGGAATGGCCCACTGCGGCGGCGGCTTCTTTGAAGGTATTCACCAGCAGCGGCGTGTTCACCGCTGCTTCCGGGTCATCCAGCATATTAACGGGGGCCGTACCCACAACGATCTGCAGGCCGGAGTTGACCGTTACCGGAGCGGTGACGCTGGTCGCTGCTTCGGTCTTGTTAAAGCCATGCGAAATAGCCATCTGTCATATCCTCCTTACTTCATCAGGGCAGCAGCCTTGTTGCAGAGAATACTTTCTCTGGTGCCGTCCTGTTCCAGTTTCACCCGCATTTCAGCGAGTTTGTCCAGCGGAACGATCAGTGCCTTCAGAAGCGGCACCTGTTCCACTTTTTCTTTCAGCTTGTCGGGCAGGCCATCCACGAAAACCGTGTACTGCGGTGCGATACCCTTGATAGTCGGGCCGCAGTATGCCACGGGGGCCTGCACCTGCGCTGCGGCCTGTTCAGTCTGATTTTCCTGAACTTCTGCCGCTGCTTTCTTTTCAGTGCCCATATTAAATCAACGCCTCCACTTCTTCATTTTTCAGTGCGTTCGGGGTCTTGCAAATCAGATTCACAATTCCCCAGTAGTAGTGATCCATGTCATCGTCTGAAAGCTCCCACTTTCTGGGATAGCCAACCTCAAACGCTCCACCGAAAACCGGCTTGCGCTTGAAGTGCTGCATAATCGCTTCCTTGATGTTCACGGTCTCCACATACCCCTGCCGATCAATTCCACGGTCATAGCTGCAAATAACCAGCTGCATGAGAACCAGCTGCGGATCATGGTCATTATCGACCTCGCCGCTCGATTCGATTACGATGATGCAGGGGTACATGGCATCGTTTGTGTCAATGTCATCATCGTTGTCCGTCTGGGTAGGCAAAAACTGCTTATAGATCTTGAGGGGCTTTTCCCCTTCCTGCCCGGTGAACATCATGCCCCGGAACAGTTCTTCCAGCTCGTCCATCATGGCTTGCTGGCACATTTCGCTGGTATAACCGGTGATTTTCTCGGCCATATCAGATCACGCCCTTTCGCTTTGCATTGGCGATCAGCTGCCGGATGCGCCGTTCGGTGTTGTCCTGAAGCATCTGCTCCACGGTCGTTTCCTGCATTTCCCACACCGTGTGGTGCATCGCAGAGCCGGAAGGGCTGGACATCGTGACCAGCTTTTCGTTCGGCTTCCAGCGTTCTTTTCCACTCTCGGTATAGTCTTTGTCAGCTGGCACGCCCAACTGGCGCTGTACCATACCGATGTGCTTCGACTTAAACTGAACCAGGAAGCCCTTGCTCCTTTCGCCGGTTCCGCTCAGGCCAATCATCGGACTGCCTTTCAGAACGTGTGCCTGAAAAACAGGCGGCGCATTGCGAACAGACGGACCCATGAAGGGCTTTGTGGGGCTGGTTCTGAAATAGCCCAGGTCTGCCCGGAATGCGCCGGGGTCGTTCTTCATGATGGCAAGGATAGCCGTCGGGTGGCGGTTGGTCGCTCTCTGCCGCTGACGCAGATCTTCGATCATACGCCTGCCAGCCGCGTTGAGGTCATAACGGTTCTTAACCTCGGTCAGCATCAGCTTTCGCGTCTGTCTGGCCGTGGTGTTGACCGCCACCTTCAGCGCTGCCGGGGTCTTGTTCGACAACACGCCAAGGGCACGGGACACTTCTTCGTCATTGACGGAAACCGTCATGGTGGAAGCGTCGTAGTTGGTATGGAAGTATGCCACCTTACCTCACCCTTTCCAATTCCATCCGGTAAACTCCCGCCTTCAGGGAGCAGGACTTGATTTTGTAGTCCCGCTTCTTATCCAGTGTGATCTGCTTACCGTTCTTTGGCATCGGGCCGTAGTCTTTCTGTTTCACGAACAGCAGCAGATCGGCCTTATACATTCCCTGGTCAAAGGACTGTTTTGCTCCGCCCTCCCAGTGCGCCGCACGTTCATTTACGCCGGGGTGCTGGGTAATGCAGAGCATCCGCTTATCATCTATGTAGCGTTCTTCTGCAAACTCGTTCAGGTTGAAGAACACCGTTTCCACATCCTGCGCCACATAGTCTTTGAACGTAGGGAGCGGCTTCGGGGTGTCCGGTTCGCCGTAATTCTGGTCAACGTCCAGCATATCAGCAAACCTCAGCTACCAGCCAGGAATCTACCTTATCAGGTATCAGCAGCGGGTGGCTCTGAAGCTCAATGAAGCGACGGTCGGGACGATGCTCCACATAGGTGCGCAGCAGACGGTCGCCCTCAAAGCTGTGCCAGTTGCCGCCATCATCCAGATAGTTGCACAGGCCGTAGGCACGCATGAAGTTTGCGTTGCTGGGGATCATCAGCACCATGTTATCGGGAATCAGCGGCTTGGTCTCGCCGGTCGCGTCATCCAGATAAACTTCGTCGTAGCCGTAAACGTCCACACCGGGCAGGTTCAGGTGGCCGTAATAGGTCAGGCCACCTTCCAGCTCTTTGGGTGCCATGGAACCGATGTCGAAGCGGCGCTTGTCCATCAGTTCCAGAATCTTACCGTCAGCCATGAAATTGTCGGCTGCAGCCTTGCCCATGACGACCATATCTGCGTTGGCGAAGCCGTTACGGCTCACCAGCTGCTTCCAGTCGCGCAGATTGCCCCAGGGATCAGCGGCGGACTTGCCCCACTGCTTCGTGCCTTCAAGAGTGATCTTGTTGCCAAAGCCGAAGTCGATGACTTCATCCACGCCCTTGCCCTTGACCTTCAGCTTGCCGGTGGTAAGCACCTGTGCGGCCATCCACTCTTCGCGGCGGGTGGTCATGTCGTTCAGCTGGTTGTATTCCTCGATCAGCTTTTCTGCTGCACGGTCTGCCGGGGTGCGGCCAGAGAACAGATCTTCACCGGGCAGGCGTTCCATGTACTGGTCTGCCGTGCTGATGGTTGCCGGGTTGATAAGGGGCGGTGCATAGGATTTGGTCTCGTAGCCCTCGCTCTGCACGATCTCGCCGCCAACCAGCGGATGGATGAATGCAGCCATCTTGCGATTGCCCTTGACAATATCAATGTCAACGCGGCGGGTCGGGAAGGTTTTCACGTTGGAGAAAAAGCGATCCCGCAGAAACGTGCGGATCGGCGGGGTGGTGCGAACAACCTCGATCAGGTGCCGAGGCTCATAAATGCTTACTTCATTAGCCATAAATGTTGTCCTCCTTACTTCAGGAAAATGCCAAGATTGCGCAGAGGAACTTCAACGTCGTCTACGCTCACGTTCTTCGGCAGCACAAGGCCAGCAGCGAAAAACTCACCGGTCAGATAAATCGGCACTTCTTTGTCTGCCTCTGCACTGTCAGCGGTAATACCATACAGGCCGGTAAGAACCGCCTGACCTGCACCGGCTGCATCTGCAACCGGCTTCACTTTGCCGCCCTCGATCAGAACAGGGGCGTGCGCCTCGACCGCCGCACTGGCCGTCTTGGTGGCCTTTGCGATGCCGATGTCGGTTCCGGCAATGAAATATTCCGGGGCCGTGCTGAAATCTTTTCTTGCAAGATCCATGCTCATAGTTCCGTCCTCCTTACTTCACGCCGTTAGCCTTGCGGATTGCATTCATGAATGCCTTGCTTTCCTCATCCTCGGCTTCAGGGTTTGCGGGCGGCGTGTTGTCGATGCTGTTGGCGTTGGAGTTTTCCGCAGCTTCCTTTGCATTCTTCAGATATTTCTTGCTCTGCTCCTGCTGTTTTGCCTTCATGCTGGCAATGACAGCCTTTGCAAAGGATGCAGAATCAACGGGCTTCGTAAACTTTGCCTCGTTGGCCTGATCCTCTGCACCGGGCAGAGTTGCGTTCTCGATCTCCTGAATGCGGGTGCGCTCGGCAGTGGTGGCCTCGTTCTCGATGCTGGCTACCAGATCCGGGTACGCCTTGCGGAGATCATCCGTGGTCTTGATGTCCATGTCTTTTACCTCCCCATGGTCATTGCGTTCCGGCTTTTCCGCCGGGTTCATATTTTCAGGTCGGTTCACAGGTTTTTCCGTAACCCGACTTCTGACAAAATTGGGTGCTTCGTTGAATGGGGTGTTCATGCTGATGCTGTTGACGAACAGAACACCATTGCGATTCTCCACAACGGAATCTTCTGCATCGTCATCCACCTCGTCTACGAAGCCTTTTTCTTGGGCTTCAGTTGCCGTCCACCAGTTTGTTTCATCCATCCACTTGGCGCATTCATCCTCAGTTTTACCGGACTTCTTGGCGTACAGAGTAATGATGCTGCTGCGGATGGTTTCAAGTGCTTTCAGACAGTTCTTCATGTCCTCTGCGGTCAGGTAGTCGCAAACGCCCATGCTGACCGGATGAACCATGTAGCTGCCGTCTGCCGCTGCCACAACTTTGTCTGCATGGCAGGCAACGATGGTGGCGGCGCTTGCGCACAGCCCGTCAATGTGGGCGGTCACAGTAGCGGCATTGCGTTCCAGCATATTGCCAATGGCCTGGGCCGCAAAAACGTCACCACCGCCGGAGTTGATGTATACGGTGATTTCTTTCACATCGCCCAGGGCAGCAAGATCATCCGCAAACCGTTTCGGGGTCGCTGCATCCTCCCACCAGCTGCGCTCAGAAATATCGCCATAAAGCAGCAGTTCCGCTTTCTGGTCATCGTCGGCCAGATTGCGGAACTGCCAGAACTTATTATTCGTTGACTTGGGGTTCGTCTGGGAATTGGCTTTGCCCATTGCAGCCTACCTCCTTCATTTTTTCCATTTCACTTTTGCGCTGCCGCATATTGGCCCGCCAGCTTCCGCCGGTCATCTGTGCCGTTTCCTGTTCGGCAGTGGAAATGCCCTGTTCCATACGCAGGATAGCCGCCTCGATTTCTTTCTTCGCATCCAGATTGGTGCGTGCCGGGCCGTTCCAGTTACAGGCCATATAGGCTTTTGCAACGGCCGGATCATCGAAGAAGCCCGGCGCATGGATACGTCCACGGGCTACCGCTTCGGCAAACCACTTTTCGTAGGTCGGCTGGCAGAAGTCCGCCGCAAAGCTGTCCCGCATCACATCGCACGTTCTCCAAAACTCGTTCAGAGAACCGCGGCTTGCGGAGTAGTTGGAGCTGAACTTCTTATAAAGCACCTCGCTGGGCACTTCAATACCCGTCGCCACCTGGTTGGACATAGCTGACATAAAGCCGTCATATGTCGTGGTCGGATGTTTCGGATCAAACGTGTCCGGTGTTTCGCCGGGCGCAAGGTCAAACACCGCAGACGGCGCAAGGTTGATTGCCAGTTCATCAGGCGGAGTGTTCGGATCCTCTGCCTTGTCGGGCGGATCCTCACCAAACGGTGCTCCGCTGACCGGGTTATCATGCTTGATAAACAGCGTGATAGATGATGCCACGATGGCCGCGGCCAACTCTGCATCCGTATATCTGCCCATCTGCTTCATCGTGGGCAGTACCGGTGCCAGCAGGGGAACGCCGCGCCGCTGCCCGGCACGTTCCCTCTGGGTGACACACAGGATGTTCGGTTCTCCCGTTTCTTTGTCGCGGGCTTCTACCCGCGTCCATGTCAGGGGCAGCGGATTATCATAGGCCAGCGGGTGCCTGCTGGCTACCCAGTAGGCAATGACTGCGCCGTCTTTATCCGTTTCCACGCCCTGAACGATCTGGTGCACATTGATACCATCCACCTTGCAGGGGTTCATTCGGTCTGTGCGGTCAGGGCTGCACACCTGGTCAGCCTCGATCAGCCGAAGCTGCAAGGCATACGGCCAGTTCCCACGTTCTTTGAACTGCACCGCTGCGAATACGTCACCGTTCATCAGGAAGCTGGTGAACGCCAGCGTTTGCAGCCGCCAGAAGTTATCCATGCCGCTTGCATCGCAGGCCGCACTATCCGCCCACAAGCCGAACTCGCGGGAGATTTCCGCCTGCAAATGGTCAGCCTGTTCCTCGGTCAGGTGCAGATAGTCCGCATCGACCTGGGGTGTCGGCACAAGGCCGCTGCCCACCACATTAGTGCGCAGGGTCTTGATTGCGCCGGCTGCCAGCGGGATGCCCATGTAAGCATCCCGGCTCCGCTTGCGCAGTGTTTCCAGATTGTCCTCGATGTCCTCTTTTGCGCTGCCGCCGCCAACGTGCCAGCTCCGCATAGAGCGGGATGTGTGGGACGCGCCATAGTTCCCGTAACCGGTGCCGTTGTTTATGATAGACAGCGCCGTGCGGGCCATAGCGCGGCGATACCCCTTTTCGGGGGAGATTGCCGCAATGGCCTTATCAAGGAAATTCGCCATGTGCTCCACCGTCCTTACACATCATGCGGAGAGAAGTGGTAGATCCGGTTTCTGCCCCGGCCCCTTTCCTCCGCTTCCGCTTCAGCCACTTTCTTTTCCCAGAAAGCAATGCTTTCCCGGATCTGTTTCAGGCTGGCGCGGGTCAAGACCATCTGCTCGATCTGGTAGCTCTGCCCGGTCGATACGGCGGCCTCGGCTTCCAGCCACATATCAAGGTGCCGCTGGGCGGTCTCTTTTGAAATAACAGGCATTGGTTAGATACCTCCCGATCTCCTTCTGCGGTACTGGCGCTGTTGTGCAGGACGCTGTGCATCCTCACCGGGGATTTCCAGACCGGGCGGGTTGCTGATTTCCAGCGCAGCCGTCGCGTAGTTACGCACGTCAAATGCTTCGTTACGTTTCTGCGCCGGATCCTTCAGCTCCCACCGTTCCACTTTGCGACCAGACTTCCAGCGTGTGACCTTGTGTTCCGCAGTAAGCATCTTGAAATAATTTTCGTTATACCCGGCATCTTCTGCCGCCGGGAAGTGGCAGTAGTTTGGGCCTTTGATAAGCACTTTCAGCCGGGCAAGGACGTGGTTCTTGCCGGTGTCAACGCCCAGGGTGAACAGTTCGCCCTTGACGCGGTTGTTCTGAGTGGGGTTGCGCAGGTAGGGTACGTCCATGCCGCCGCGGCCTTTGATGGCCCAGATATGCCGTTCCTCCCGTTCTTTGCAAAACCGGATGACCTGATCCGGGAAGTGGCCGCCACTGTCCATGCAGACAGACCGCAGGGACAGTTCCGTGCCGTCTTTCTTTTTCCATGTACGGGAAAGGAACTCGTCCAGGTCTGCCCACACCTGACCGCGTTTCAGGTCGCCGTAGATGCGTTGGTACCGGATGCCCCAGCTTTCTCTGCCGATGCCCCAGCCCACCACTTCGGCCTCGAAGCGGTTATCCTGGGTATCGACACCAGCCGTCAGGTACACTACGCCGTCCGGGACTTCGGCCTCGTAGAACTCGCGGCGATCCAGCAGGTTGTTTGCCTCCACTGCTTCGCCCGGTTCCTCCCACGGCAAGCCCAGGTCGGTGTTCACAAAGACCTGCATCTTCTCGTAATCGCCGCGCTGTGCATCCAGGTCAGCAGCAATGAAGTCCTCCACGATCTTGTCCCACCCGCAGAGGGTCGAGCCTATCTTGTTCATGTGGAAGCCCCGCACCGCCCGTTCCGGGTGCTCTGCGTGCCACTTGCCTTTCAGGCTGTTCTTCTTCCAGCGGTATTCGTTGTCAAGGCAGCCGCACTCGGCGCAGCGGTATTGCACGCCGCCTTCCGGCCACTTGTCTTTATCGAATACCATGTTGTCCCAAACAAAGGGCTGATAAAAGCCGCAGTTCGGGCAAGGCACCGTCCATTCCTCTTGGGTGGATGCGTTGAACTCGTCCAAAATGCGGCTGTTGTTTTTGTCGGTGGGGGTCGATACCAGCACCGTCTTGTAATCCCAGTAGGTCGTTTGACGCTGCTCGGCCAGCATGACCGGGTCGCCTTCTTTTCCGGCGCTGGCTTTGTAAGCGTCCACCTCGTCCGCCAGCAGCACCTTGATGGGGCGGCCGCGCAGATCGGTCGGGGCGTTTGCGCCAACGATGGTCAGCTGACCACCGGCGAAGTTCTTTTTCATGATCGTGTTGCCGGAGTAGCGGCTCTTGTTATCCACAAGGCCCCGAAGCACCGGAGTGTCCCGGATCATGGTAGCCAGACGGTCTTTGCTGAAGCTCTCGCCCAGGTTCACCGTAGGCTGCACGATCATGATAGGGGCCGGGTAGTAACTCATGTAGTACCCGATGGTGTTCAGAATCAGGCCGTCCGTCTTGCCGGACTGGGCGCACATCATGGCTACCACCTTGCGGATATGGACATCCCCGATGGCATCCATGATCTCCCGCTGGAAAGGTGCGTTGTCCGTATTCCAACGGCCTTGTGCTGCGGATGCTTCCGCCGACAAGCGGCGGTAGTTATCTGCCCACTGACTAAGGGTCAGGTTCGGGGGCGGCTTCAGCGCACCCAGTGCCCGGCTGAACATCTGTGCAGTCTGCGGTTCCAGGTGGATCATTGCCATTGTTGCCGCCGCCTTTCATGACACAGCTGCCGAACGGGCAGAACTGCTGGATCTCATTCAGCCGGGTTCCCCAGACACAACCCCGGCATTTATTCTTCCTGCTCATCTTCGGGTTCCTCCCCCGCTGGTGCTGCCAGCGCAATTTCGGGGTCACTCAATTCCACAAGTGCTTCCTGCACTGCTTTTTGCAGAATATCGTGGGCTTCCGCCGGGTCGGTCAGCTGGGCCATGGTACTTGCGTACTTAGTCGGGATGGTTTCCAGCCTGTTCTTGAAATTTGCAAAGATGGTTTTCAGGGCGCGTTCCACGTCCTCGGTGCGGTGCAGGTCGCCTTGGGCTTCCTCCATCCGCATTTTCTCGATCTTGCCGCGGGTTTCCTCCCGCTCGGCACGGGCAGCAACAAGGCGGGCTTGGTCGTCTTTGTTGCCAATCTTGAAGTTCAGGTATTGCCGGACGCAGACCTTCATGTCAAAGACACCGGGCCGGACTTCGGACAACACGCCCTGATCACGCAGGTTCCGCACCTGACGGTCAGTGATTCCCAGCCATTCACCGACGGCCTTACTCGTGTACAGCATCTTTGTCACCGTCCCCCGGTTCTCCAATCTCGCCGGTTGCCCGGATGCGCAGCAGTTCAAGCCGCTGCTGTTCGGTTTCCAGGTGCAGCTTGTCCATTTCGTTTTTCTGCATCTGGGCCGCCGCAGACAGGATGCGGCCATGAATCTTGTTCAAGGCTTCCTGCAGCTGCAAGATACGCTGTGCCGGGGTCTCCTTCTGATACATACCGATCTGCTGGTTTGCGCCGTCCCGCTTCCGCTTGCCACGTCCGCCGGGTACTCGCATATCCATGACGCTGGATGTAATCATCTGGTCAGGCGGTAAAGCCTGATACTCTTTGATCTTGTCCAGAATGTACTTTTCCCGGAGCAGCAGCACACCGATCTCGTGGGAAGTCAGCTCGGTGCTGTTCCGAGGCGCATTCTCTACGATCTGTTTTTCTTCCGGGGTGAGCTTGTCAAAGAAGATGGTCGCATAGGCTCCATCCTTCATTGCATTCTCATTCCCGACAGGTGCCCCGCCGCCGGGGTTGCCCACGGCGTTTTTGTTTCCCGGCTGTCCGCCGGGCTTCCGGGGTGCGGGCGGGTCCCACCCGTCCTTTGCCTTCCAGCGGCGGACCGTATCATATTTAAGATGGAGATCGTCCGCCAGCTGCCGAAGATTCACTTCTCCGTCTTTCTCCATCCGGGCAATGTACTCAGCGCGGGCGGCATCGCGCTCATCGCTTCGCCTTGCCATTTGGTTTTCCTCCAATAAAAAATGCCCCGTCTGGCAAATCATCCAGGCAGAGCATTCAGTTTCGCCGCCGGTCCTGCGGCATTTCTTCGGGTCGCTTACAACTTGTAAGCAACAGTGTATGAAAAAGGCCCCTCGGTTCGCCGCCGTGGGGCCTCTCTCCATAATTCCACTGTACTAAGTATAGCACCAAAACCGTCTTATAACGTCTTATCTTTTGCCGGTTGGGGCTTTCAAATGTAAACACTTTATGACATAGCCACCATTTTGCCAGCCCCGGCAAGATGGTCTATCCCGATTTTGTTGACCTCAACAAGATCGCACCGGAATGATTTGTTGGCACCGGCAAAACGTGAGTTGCTTACAAATTGTAAGCGTCCGCCATCCCGGTGACGTTACCGCCATGTTTGCCCCGGACTTACAATTTTTTGACCCGTACCCCCTTTTCGGGGGGCAAAAACGCGGAAGCCCTTCAAAAAATTATGCACCTAGAAATATTTTGGGGCTTCGGAACCCGCACCGCGCCCGCCGGCGGGGGGGCAGTACCTTTCCGGCGGCGGGGCCGGACGGGGTGACGGCAGGCCGGGCCGGTGCCGGGTCGCCGGTGGGCGTTGCCCAGAGCAGCGGCAGGCCGTCGAGGTGGAGAAGGAAGGGGGCAGGGGGTTAGATAAGGCGGCTATAGCCTAGCTATTGGCTATACTGCAAAGGCCATATGCCGGTCAGGTAAAGAATCTGACCCCTCCGGCGGCGGGCTGCGGTGGGTGATTTTTGGCTGTTGGCGGGGTGATCTGCTGCGGCAGGTGGGCGGCAGGGCTGGCGGGGTGTGGTGTCGGTAGGTGCTGGCGGTGGGCTGCTGGCTGCTGTGAGGTCTGGCAGGGTGTGCAGGCTGTGCAGCTTGTGGGCTGCGGGGTCATCGGTGCGGCGCTGGCGGTGCTGATCTTTCCCGGTGCAGGTGGCGGGCGTAATATCCGAGTACTGTGTCCAGCGCTCCCCGGGTACTTTCCATCTTTTCCCCGGGGCGGCTGCCAACAACACCCAGCGCGTGCCGGGGTGCTGATCCGGCAGACCGGGCAGGCATGAAGGCAAGGCAAAAAGAAAAAGCCCAGGGCGGCGGCGCAGGTGGTGCGCGTGTCGCTCTGGGCTTGTGTCGTCGGTGCTGGTCTGTTGCCGATCCGGCAGGGCTGCGGCGGTGCCGTTTTGCCGTTTGCCGGAGGGGTCAGATTCTCCACTTTACCGGGTAGTGCTCTAGGTGTAGGGCTAGAACTTAGTGAGTTATAGCCTCCCCAGTAACCCCCTATAATCCCCCTTCGTCCCCACAGTTTTTGCCGTTCACGGATTCCGGGCCGGACGGATCGCCCACGGTGAGCGGCTGCCCCTCTGCCTGCATCCTGGCGCGCACGGCTTGCAAAATATATCCTTGCAAGCTCTGGCCGCTGGCTGCGGCGGCGGCGCGGATTGCTGCCCCGTCCGGCTTTAGCGGGCGCAGGCTTATATAATCACACTTTGCGTTGTATGCGTCGTTGGTACGGCGGCGGGCTGCTGATACTGGCATTTTTATTTTGCTCCTTTGCGCTTTATATCAAGATAATTATACATAATGGCCGCTCTGAACGCAACAGTGCAACTTGCACAACGCACGCAACAGTGTTTTGTGCAAAAAGTAGATTACACGCAACAGTGCTTGACAAAACGCCCTGTTGCGTGCTAGAGTGTAGCCACGGCAAGCGACACGCAACAGTGCATTGCAAGTCGAATACAGCAAACAGGAGAAACGCACATGAACAAGCATTTTTTTGAACTCTCGCCCCGCACTCGCCGGATCATCTGGGCCGCCCTGCTGGCCCGCTGGCAGGCAAAGCAGGCGTAACCCGCCGCCGAACATTCACCCATCAACAGGAGGCCGCGCAATGAAATACTACGATCTGGACCCGCTGCCCATCGTAAGCGGCGACCCGGCAGAACTCTTTTTCGATGACCGCGAAGATTGCGAGTTTGCACGCACCCTTGCAGCCCGCACCGCCGCGATCATCTCCCAGGTGCGGCGCTACACCGTCACCCGGTACACCTACCCCGGGCGGCAGATCATTGTAGCCCCCAGCACCCGCACCCCGGGCGGCTGGCAGGTGACTTTCTACCATACCGACCGGATCACCGGCGATATGGAGCCATCCTATCACACCGACTGTGACACGCTGGAAAAGGTCGCCGCCGAAATCCCGCACAGCTTTTGTGCCGCCGATGCCGTTGCATGATTCACCCCGGACACCTTGACGGGCCGCACCGTAAAGCGACCCGATCCCACCACCCCGGCAACAGCCGGGAGAAAGTCGAGCATCAACCACAGCACAGGAGGTTTTACAATGCGCAAACTAAAAAAGATCATCACCGCCGCGGCTCTGGCTGCCGCAATGCTGGCAGGTGCGCCCCGCACCGCTGCCGCCTGTCCCTACACCCCCGGCCCCCTGGGCCGCTACATTGTCCCCGCTCAAGTGCTGGGGATGTACGCCGACGGCGACGGCGTGCAAGTCTGGTGCACCGACCTGGGCGACGGCTGCGACTGGTTTTTTACCGTCGATACAAAAACCGACCTGCGGATTTATGACCGCGTGCAACTCGTTGTAGAGGACAACGACACCCCGGACGACTACACCGACGATCGCGTTATTGACGCGTTTTATTGCCACGACTGCGACGGCGTGGACGACTAACCGCCGCCGGATACTCTAGCAGGGTTGCACCGCAAAGCAGCCCCGCCCCATCTACCCGGCCCCGCCGGGATGAACCGCAACTAAAACACAGGAGGTTTACACCATGACCAACGAAGAGATCATTTTGAAGAGCGTGCAAGCGCACTTGACCCCCGCCCAGCGGCACGAGATCGCCGCCGCGGCGTACACCCCGGAGCAGATCGCCCACGCCGTCGAGCATATCCCGGACGGCCTCGACGAGCTGGCCGCCTCTCAAGTCCACACTTTTGCATGGTGGAAAGACAACGGCAAGAGCGTGAAGAGGGGAGAAAAAGCCCTTTTCACCTGCCCGCTGTGGAAGTACACCGACAAGCCAAGCAAGGCCCAGATCAAGGCGGCAGAGGCCGCAGGCAAAGAGGTACAGCCCGCGGCTCATTACTACCCCACCACGTCGTATATGTTCAGCCGCTTACAGGTTGAAAGCAGCAAGCCCGCCCCCGCTGGCCGCTTTAAGAGTATCGACGAGATCAAGGCCTATAACAAGATGCTGGCAGAGCAGCGGCGCGCCGCGAGAGTATCCGCCGCCATCAAAACCGCCGCGGATGCAATCGCCCAGGACGTTACAACAGAGGCGCGGCAGGCAGCACAGCAGGCAGCCGCCCGCGTTGTCGTGGCTGTGGAAGAACACCACGAGCTGCCCGAACTTGTAGAGGCTCCCAAGCCTGCTACGAAAAAGGCCCGCAACGTAACACCGCCGGACACCATCAAGATCACCCTGCACAACAACCCCCAGAACTACATAGAACTAAACCCCGGCTTTTTCCCCTGCGGCGTTGGCCAGTTTAAGCAGATTATGAAGTTGGTTCGAGAGGACACCGCCCACACCGACGAACTCACCGCCGCTATCATTGACATTTTGAAGCGCAAGGCAAGCACTTGCGGCCCGGATCAGGCCGCCGCACGGCGGAACCTTGTAGCCCTTGGCGAAATCAAGGAAGAAAAAAGCCCGGTAAAGGTCAGCAACAAACCGGAATTTTTTGAAACCCTCATGCGCAACGGAAGCGGAAATTTCCGCCGCCTGCGCTCTGGCTACCGTGCAGAGTATGCCGGGTTTACGTTTTTCTTCTCCAAGTGCAAGGATTTCAAACGCTGGGATATTTACGAATCCCGGTGCGGCCTGCTGGCTCTTCCCGCCGGAAAGTGTGGCCGCACGAAAGCGGAATGTGCTTCTTGTCTCGTCAAATACTTTGACGTGGAAAAGGCAAAGACGCTCAACCTTGACAAGATGGAGCAGATCAAAAAGGCCGCTCCCCTGGAAGCAGCGGCCAGCATTTGAACCGCAGCAGCGGACACCCCAGCAGGGCCGCACCGCACGAAAGCGGCCCCGCCCCAGCCCACACGGGCCACAACAAAATAACTTTTGAGAGGTATCGCACATGAGAACACCGCAAGAGATCGCCGCCGATATGCGCAAGTCTGACGAGTGGAACCCGGAACTTTGCGCGGAGCTGTGCGAGGTCGCAGGCATGAGCGCAGAATGGAACGCCGCAGACGGGGAAAACTTTGAATCTGTCGTTTTCTCCGCTGCCCGCAAGATGCACGTTCGTATCATTTCCAACCCGGTTTTGTTCATCAACGAGAAGCCCGCCGGGGCTGTCCAGTCCTACGAACACGACGCAGATTTTACCGGGTGGAACTTCAACCTTGAATCTGGCTCCCGCATCTTCATTCCGTTTACGAATATCAAGCTGTTCCGTTCCTCCGGCATCTTGGAAATTACCACGTTCTCCGGCACGATCTGAACACGCGCGGACACTCTGCCAGGGTTGCACCGTACAAAGCAGCCCAGGCCCAGCCCCACCGGGGCATAACGAAACGAACAACAGGAGGTTTTTTCTATGTCTTGTATTCATCTTTCTACCCAGCACACCGCCGCCGTCGCCTGCGGGGTTGCGTTTATGCTCAACGGTGCCGGGGGCATGGATCACCTTTCGGGTTCCGTCGTGACCTCGAAAGTCTGCCGCGCTTTCAAGTCCTGTATGTACCCGCTGGACTCCCTGTTTGACGACCGCAAAATCTACGCTGTTCTTTACAGGCTGAACGAATCCGCTTGTGTGGATCGTTACCACCTGGAACCAGACAGCGCCGACGAAGTTCCTGAAATGCCGCAGGACTTCCCCCATCTGCTCCACCTGCTGAGCTGGGACGGCGGACACTACACCATCGACAGCGATTTTTACACCTTTGCAAAGCTACTGGATAGCCTCATTTACCAGTGTGACGAAGATGTGAACCGCGGCAACGATATTTTAGAAGCCCTTTCAACCATTCGCTGTTCTCTGTATTCTTTCATTGTCCACAATTCCGCCGACTACAACAACGCCGAATGGATCATCTAAAACCCAGGCCGGACACCTTGACGGGCCGCACCGTAAAGCGACCCGATCCCAGCCGTAAGGCATAACGAACCACGAAAACGAAATGGAGGATTTTATATTATGGCAACTTACACGATCAACGAAAGCACCGCCCGCCTCTCTCACGAAATGCGCTCTTGGAGCGACTACCACGCAGGCAGCGCAACGAGGGAGTACGAGGCCCAGGTGGCCCAGGCCGCCGCCATCTTGGAGCAGGTCAAGGCCAAGTGCTTCACCGAAGAGCAGAAAGAGCGGGCCGAATACCTGTTCGACCGTTACGCCAAGACGCTGGCAGAGGCCACCAACAAGGAGAACGAGATCGGCACGCGCTGCCCCAGCGTGATGATCTGCGGCGCGGGCAACTTCCCCGTGCGGAAGAAGCAGAAGCAGATCAAGGCGTTCGAGGCCAACCGGGAGAACTGGCGCAAGGCTGAACACTATCTCGACCAGCTCAAGAGGGCGCACACCCTGGCCGTGAAAGACTCCGATCCCGAAGTGCTGGACTTCCTGCGGGCCAAGCTGGCAGGTCTGGAAGCTGGACACGAATTGATGATCTCCGCCAACGCATACTATCGCAAGCACAAGACGCTGGACGGTTTCGAGGGCATCCCCGAAAAGACGCTTGCCTGGATCACGAAACCCGGCGTTTACATGGCAGGCGGTCGGAACGGCGACGGTTCGCCGCTGGCGTTCCACGGCAAGCCGTTCCCCACCTACGAACTGACGAGCAGTAAAGCCACCATCAAGCGGGTGCAAACACGAATTGCAAAGATCGAGGCTGCCAAGGCCGCCGCCCCGGTGGAGGATGAGCGCGACGGTTACACCTACAAAGAGGATCAGGAGATCATGCGGGTGCAGCTTATCTTCCCCGGCAAGCCCGACGACGAAACCCGCGACGTGCTGAAGCACAACGGTTTCCACTGGTCGCCCCGCAACGGCGCATGGCAGCGGCAGTTGAACGACGCTGGCAAGTATGCCGCACACCGGGTCATGGAGTTTCTGGACGGCAACGAATAACGAAAACGGCGGACACCCCAGCAGGGCCGCACCGTGCAAAAAGCGGCCCCGCCCCAGCCCGAAAGGGTTTCAAGCCGAATATTTCTAATCAAGCCAAGTATTCAAGCTAAACGAATTTGGAGGTTTTCACATGGCAAACGAAAAGAACATCAACGAATCCGGCGGCGGTCTGCGCACCGTTACCCTCACTAACGTACAGTGGAACAAGCTGTACATCTATCTGCTCACCACAACGAATTACCGCAAAGAGCAGATCAGCGCATGGGAAGAGCTGGCGCGCAAAACGAATCCCGACGGTTCCCCGGAATACCCGAACGCCGCAGGCAACGCAGAGTATCTCCGTGAATTGGAACGCGACCTGTCCGAGATTGTCCAGAAAATTTGCTAATGGCATCGGCCCCGGTTCCCCGCCGGGGCATTTCATGCTATACTATCATTAACGAAATGGAGGTATTTCTGTGAACGAAATGCAGACTTTTTATCCCTGGTGCGTGGTTGCCGCCTTTTCTGACGGTTCCCGGCTCACGTTCGGCGGTTCTACCGAAGAGCAGGCCCGCAGCGCAATGGAAGCCGCCAGCAACGAACACGGTGAAATATCCTGGTGGGATCATGTCACCGACACGAATTATGTTGACGGTCAGTATTACCAGCTTTTGCCCGATTTGCCCACGCTCCACGTCGTCGATCTCGCAGGGTATGACGGCCCGGTGGATGCAAACGGTTTTCCCGCTGGCTTGCCGGACAAAATCGCCCGGTACGCCGTGGAGCATGGAGCCGCCGAGGATGAAGCCCAGGTCATTGTCAGGATGCACGAAAGGTGGCGACGCGCATGAACATTCTCCCGGAAGAGTTGCAGGCCGTTTTGAAGAAAGGCCTATCCGATACGTTCCAGCGTGAGCAGATCATTTCGGAGGACGAACGCCTGCGCAGTCTTGAATCCGCTGTGCAGAAGAACATCTGCACACTCCACGATCTCCCGCCAGACGATGTTATTGTGTCTGGCCGCAAGGATGCACCCGGCGTGTTTACTTTCATCATCACAGAACGAATGCCGGAAATTGTATTTACTTTTGACGCAGACTCTTTTAACGAACACGAATAACGAAAACTCCCCCGACGGAATTACCCGCCGGGGGAGTTTCTTTTGTTCCTATTCGCAAGTTGTTTTTCCAGGGAGGTTTTCGCTCTCGCGGAAGTCCCCACTTTTACGCGCGCACAAATCCGGCATCATCATAGCCTTTAATGTTTTTCCGGCACACGAATTTTGCCGCCGCCTGTCGGGGGCTTTTCATGGCATTTTGATAGATTTTCTATCACGAATCCGCCTTTGTGTTTTTCCTGCTGTTTTTAATCGCGCGCGTCATACGCGCGCAAGAGGATTTCTTCTGCCATTGGCATTTCGTCCAGCATCGGGCCGAGAATGGCAAGTGCAACCTTTTCTTTCCGCTGAGCGGTGATTTCCTTTACCCCCAGTTCCGCCGCAATACTCGTCCAGCCTCTTTGTAACGATTTTTGCGTGTAAACGTACCGCCCGCGCAGAATGATTTTGTAATCACCGTTCATGCGGTCTAATTGGTCACGAATATTATCCCTGTCAGCCAGCAAAACGCCCCTGCGCACCAGCAGGCGGTTTTCTGTGCGTTTGTATTCCTCGCTGCTGTCTGCCAGCTTCACTGCCAGCGACGCGGTGCTGTCGCCCGGAGTGGTTCCATGCGGCATCCCGTCCATGTCCATGCCCTTGATGGGGTTGTAGCGATCCTGCAACTCTGCAAGTTCTCTGTTCACGTCATAGAGCTGTGCTTCAATCCCGCCCAGGTAACGCAAAATCATTTTCGCTTCTTCTGCCTGCATTTTACCCTCCCGCGTTTTGCTCTGTTAGAATTTCCCGAAAATCTGGCCTGCGCCCGGTTCTGCTACTACCTCGACGCTTCCGCCCATGATCTCCGCCGCTTTGCGGCCAAGCATGGTATGCGCCGCATACTCACCGTCAACGGCCCATTCCAAGAACTGCTCATAGTTCCTGCGAACCTCTTCCACGGCTGCATTGATCTGCGCCCGGTCGTAGCCCATTTCGTTTAAGCCCTCCACGAAATAGCGGATCGCCAAGTCGCCAGCATCCCGGCGTTCTGCCAGCGCGTCTTTTTCATGCTGCTTTCGCGGGTACTCTCCCGCCGGGAGAACAAACGACCTGTCCAGCATCGGTTCCGTTCGCTCTCTAAGTAACTGCCGCGCGCGGGCCTGCCCCAGCACAGCGCGCTCTGTTGTGTACACGTCGGCGCGGTTTTTCATGGCCGCCGTCAAACGGTCAAGCGCGTCCTTGTCAAATTCCAGCACATCAAAGACCGCAATGATGGTGCAGTAGCGCAGTACCTCGTCTGTGACCTTTCTGCTATCCATGATATTCTTTTTCGCGCCGATTTTCGATGTCGCGCAACGGCTGATGGAATTTCTCACCATCATACGTTGCACTGCTGCATTCGGTCTAGCTTTCATGGTTTACCCTTTCTGCTTTGCAAGCCGCTTCCATGCCTTGATTTCTGCCGATGTGTCCGGCGTGATGTGTTCGACAAATTTCCAGCCCTGCGGCTCTGCCACAAGGTCGATGAATAAGCGGCGGCGGTAAATATAATCCCGCTGCTGCCTCCTGGTGAATTTGCTTTTTACCTCCACCACCTCCGTTGTCCCGTCTGCATAGGTCAGCACAAAATCAGCAGTGTATCTTGCCGCCGGGAGCTTCACGTTTCCGTATTCCTTTTCCGGGAGCAAGGAAAACGCCCGGTGCGTTTCCACGTTGACGATCTGCCCCCGCTGCACTTTCGGCAGGATCGTGCCCATGTAGTAGTTATACTCGCCGCGGGAGTCAAATTCCATGCCTGCGGTTTCGGCAATGCTTGCCGCCGCAGCCATTGACGGCGCGGCAGACGCTTTTTTCTGGCCTCTGGCCGCGATCTGCGCTTCTGCCTGGGCGCGGATGCGGGGCGGCAGGTCGGAAAGTTCAAGCCTCACGCTCAAGGTTGATTCCTCCTGTTCTTCATCCCGGTTTCTTTGCGGTAAAGGCGCACGATCAGATGGCGGGTGCTGTTTCCCGTGATGATGGGTTCGCAGTAGTGCAGGGTATAGCCGGGGTACATTTTCTCCCAGAACGCACGATCTTCCAAACGATTCTCGCAAACGTCCTTGAGTTTGCCGCGGCTCATTTTCCCATCGTTCGGGCGCGGCATTTTGGGCGGTTTCAGCCTGCGGCTCTGCCGCCAGTGCCGTTTGCACCGAACATTTTTCACGATGTACTTAGACAATCCCACAACATAGCCGTGGTCGAAATGCAGCGGTTCGCACCGAGCCATTCCCCGGTCGCCCCATGCCTTTTCTATCATTTCGCGGGTCAAGCCTTTTGTGTGCTGCATAACGATGTGGTGATGATGTCTTCCGATCCACCGTCCATCAACATACGTCATATACTCCGCAACGTCGATCCATCCCGGATGTTCGACCCCGGCCTTGTCGCACATACGGTACAGCTTTTTCATAGCGGCGGAAAAATCCTTATCCACACGCTCCATGTCGCCGGGTGCAGGCAGACGGTCGTTGTCGTAGGTGTATGTAACGGAGTAGTCCGTTCTGCGGAAGTTGCGCTGGATCAACAGTTCCAGGTATCGCCCGGACTGCCGTAAATTGTACGCTTCTTTCGCAATGGAGCTGGCAAGTTCTTTCTTCTTGCGGGTGCTGGCCTTGTGCTGCTGTTCCGTGATCTCGAAAAAGTCAACCTGCATCGTTTCAGCCGTGGCGTAATCTTTGCCGCAGATGAATTTTTGCTCTCGCACTCTGAAACCGCCTGCCATACTCTCTACGTCCCTCCTTCCGTTCACGTCATGGAACTTTCTTTATCTTGACCCACAAACGAAAGAGGGGAACGATGCAGAGGAACAACGCCGGGCCGCGTTCCCTTTGCTCTCTATTCCGATAAGCTGCTGGAACGCCGCCCTCGTTTTCCCTCTGCACTCCCTTTCCCCGCCGGGGGTAGGTGCATCGTTTTGCTCTTCTTTCTCGTCGTGTCCCTTAACTTAGCTTCCGTATACAAGCCCCTTGCCGCCTCGTCAGGGCGGCTATTTAACGACGGACTACTATGTATAATATATAATGTAAGAGGCTTGCTCTTCGGCGGTTACTTTTTCTTGAGGAAGCCGCCAATGATTTTCTTGTATTCCTTGCTACACTCCGGGCAAAGGTCGCGCTTGCGGCCATGGTCGTCTGTCACTTCTTCCCAGTCCCTCGTCATACGTTCGCGGACACTGTTCATGGTGCTGCACATATCCGTCGGCGCAAACATGGTCTTGCCGCATTTGTCGCAGGTATACTCGACCCCATCCCTAGTCATTTTCATCTTTCCTTTCTTTCCATTCCTGGCAGGTGTTCTCCGGGTCAGTAAAATCCGCCCGGTGTTCAGATAAGCCGTTGAAGCATACCCACGAGAAGCTGTCATGCCATGCGCAGGTGGAGCAATTTTCTTTGCTGTGTTCCATTTACTCTTCCTCCAATTTTGTTCCGCATACCGGGCAGAAGTTCAGGTCGAATGTTCCATGCGTCATTGTCCCGATGTTCTTCCCGCGCCGCTGGTATCCATGCACCAAAGCCGCCTTATACATCGGTTTTTCTCCCTGTCGCCAGTTTATTTCACTCTTGTCCACCTTTTTCATGCAGGACAGAAACTCGCAAAAATCACAGTGCTGTTTATTCTCGTTCACTCTCGCTCCTCCCAGTTCCAGCAAGAATCTTCCGGGGTCGTTCTGGGTCTTTTTTCCAGGTCGTTGAAGCACGTCGTATCTCGCAAATGCCACCTGCAAAACTCGCAGCTTTTGTGTATGATGATTTTTGCGCCGCATTCCGGGCAGTGCTTAAACGTGTACTCGCAAAGTTCTTTCTCCCCGTCATCCGGGTCAATCTTGATTCGCTTCCAGTCCTCAATATGGATTCCGCACTTGTGGCAGATAAATTCGTCGCAATCCAGGTAGTCCATATTTTCGTTGTACGTCAGCGGTTGCAAGCTCTCCGCAGTTATGGTCGGTTCAGCTTCCAGACTTCCCATAATCAACTTCACCACGTCGATCTTGATTTTTCCATACGTCAGTTCGCCCTTCAAGGCGCACGCTATGTTTTTGAGCACCTGCTCAAAGTGGTTTGCGTCAACCAACCGTTTTTCTCTCATACTCCAATCCCTCCATTTTGTATCCGCATCGGCAGCAGTAAACATGGTCTGTGTGCTTGTCGAACGATGTAAATGTTTCGTGGCGGCCACAATGTCCGCACTTACACTCTGCGCCGTCTGCCATGAGCCGAACGACAAGCCATTTCGCGGTTGGTCTCAGGCTTTCCGGGTCTATCGTCGGCTGCTCGTTCACAACCCACTCCATGAAACCGTAGCCTATCTTTAGAGTCGCATTGTTAAGAGCATTGCCAAACGCAATTAAAAGGTCGTCCGCATCAATTAGCCGTTTTGTTTTCATCGTGCGCCTCCGTCGTCTTTTTTTCTGTTTTCGACCTCTCTTCGGAATTTCCGGGACTGTAACCACAACGTCCTTTTGTTTCTGCTGCTTTTCCATTTCCGCCGGGATGGCTTCAACCAAATTTCTAAAACTTTGTAAGGTTTGAAGTGCCTGCATCTCGAACACAAGCCGCGCCAACTCTTCCGGCGTTCCCTGCTGGATGGAGTGACCGTCCGGGTATATCGTTATCGTCATTCCGTACTATCCTTTTCTTTCAGTTCCACTTTCGGCATCGGCTGATCCGAACGGTTTAGCGGGGAGAAGAAGTCGTTCCACATTCCACCCTCCGGGAAGTCGTGCCACGCCAGGGCATAACGGATCGCCAGCCATACGGATTCTGCCCGGTACGCTTCCCTCAATGTAAACTGGATAGAAGCTGTCGGCACATTCTGCGTCCAGAGCGCGCGCAGCCCCGCCCGCATACGGTCGCGGAGCCGCATACACTTGTAAAAATCCTGCTCGTGATCCCGGTTGAATTTCTTCCGTTCCTCGGTAGTGTGGCACTCTTTCTCCATCTGCTCCACATAGTCCCAGCAGCATACCTCATTCGTGAAGTCCTCGAACTGTCCCATCCGCAGGCGGAGATATTCTTCACACGCTTGCTTTACTGCTTCCGCCGTTTTCCGGCTCATTGTGATGGTCACGTTTTCCACTTCCGCCGGGGTCTTATTTTTTGTTTTCATCCTGCCACCTCAAATCCTGACAGGCGGTGCGCCATATCCATCACGCACCACAACACCCTCTTTTTCGGAAAGGAACATCGTTGTTTTGAATGGAAAGTTTAGTGCGCAGATACCTGCTTCACTCGCAGCATCGGCCAGCATCGCATACGGTCCATAATCGCACCCAAGTTCAATATCGAATGGCTCTTCCTTCATGCGTTCTTCAATGCGCTCGCTCAAAACTTTTTTGAACGTGTTCAACTGATCCAGCGTAATGCTTTGCCGCCCCATATCCGCAAGGAAGCACGTCGCAACGGACGTAAAGCTATCATCTCCATTGCTGTGCGGCTTATTATCAATCAGTTTCCCAGCCCACCAGCTGACGGCTTTTTCGATGTCCTCTTTTCCCAAGATCATACTGCTTCCCTACCTTTCTCTTTCAGAGACACAGACTCCGTTCCAGAGTCCAGTGTTTTGCCGCCGGGCCAGCCGCGGTGCTGTCCATGTTCAAACTTTTTCACCATAGCAGCCACCTGAATTGCTTCCACCGCCAGATGAATAGCCATCTCTCGGATTTCGTGAAGTTCTTCCTGCGGAATGGTTTTATTTGCCTTGACGGCGTTCCACATTCTGGTTTCAATGTGGAGTTTCAGCGGTACAAGGGCCTGCTCCACCTCTTCCAGTTCTTCACGGACGATGTTCTGGCCCTCGTGCGGGCTTGCAAAAGGCCGGAAGCGCTTGTTTGCGGCGTTCAGTTCCTTGTTTACCAGCTTACGAACGTCACTTTTGATTACATCCATCTTTCTTCCTCCGTTTATCTGTCCATGTTTTCCAGCCAGTAGATGATTCCGACCCAGAATCCGATTATTTGAAGTACGCGGTCTCCCAGCGTGCGGTGCTTTTTCTTTTTCTCAAGTTGCTGTGTCAGAACTGCGATCTGCTGATCTGCAATAGCTTTGCGGGTTTCCGCCTTTTCCTGTTCGTTCTGAACCTTTCTTTTCAAGAGGTAGATTTCTCTTTCCTGGCAGGCGCAAACGCTTTCCTGCGCCTTGAGTTTTTCCCAGAGCATAGCGTTCACGGCCTCTGTTGTAGCCTTTTGGTTCTGTCTGATCCGCTCCATTTGCAATGCTTGACCGTTCCAACTTGGATTGTTGTCTTTCATCAGATACGGCGCATTGTACGTCAGTGTTACTTGTTTTTGCGGCATTGGGGCTGTCCAATACCACCTTGCGCAACGCTCGACAAGCATCTGATCCATTGTCATTGCGTGTTTCTGTTCGTACTCCCAAACCCTGCTGTTAATAATCGCTCGCACCAGATTTGCGCTTTTTTCGTCCGCCTTTATTCCCCACTCTACCAGTTCCTCGAATTTTTCTGCCGGGAAAATGTTATCTATGAAAAACTCTGCGAACTCTTTTGCCCCATCCGATTCCAGGTAAATCCCATCGTGGGCCATAGCCTCGTTATTGAGAAGCCGTACAGCAAAGACCCCTGTTTCTTTGAACCGTTCAATGTCAATTTCCGGCACAACGTATATATTCATTCCGTTGCCCCCTCGTCTTTGACCTTGAGGCCCAGAAAATCGGCTACGCCATAGCTTCCGTCGCCGCATGAATGGCACTCATACAGCGTCGGTTCCATGACTTCTTCCGGCTTTTTCTGCCTTACGGCCCGGTACATCATGTCCATTACAAACCGCTGGTTGCTCTTTTCCCCGCTGGTTGAGCAGTCCACATACTCTTTGCCGCACAGGCGGCACTTGTATATAGCATCAAGCCTCTTCATCGTCTGCCTCGGTTTCCTCGTTACTGCCCGTCGGCCAGCACTGGCGCGTTATGTCTACCGTGCCGTCCTTTAAGCCCTCCATACGCAGGAGCGTCATTGCTTCCAGCAGCGAATCCCGCAGGGCTTCTTTCACGTCCGGCTGCATGATCGCCGCCCGGACAGAAAATCCGTCCTTTACTACGATGTACTTTTCACCCTGGCTGGATGTCCGCAGATAGAACGCCATGTACGCAGAGTTTGCAAATTCACCCTGCAATGGGGCCAGATCGTCGGCGGTGGCAATGGCGATTACGTTCTTTTGCTCGTCCGTCAGCAGGCGGAGTTCCTGGCCGTGAATCGACACGTCAATGTCCATCGTCACCAGCCGGATTTCTCCCTCCGCACTGTCGGTCAGGTTGTATCCCTCAAGCCATGTCGCATCCTCGTCGGTGAAGTCGTTGTAGGCGATATTCTCCATCGTCTTATGGCCGATGCCAAACATCATAGCTGTTTCGTCCCGGTCAATTGGTTTCGGGTAGCCGTTCAGGCGGTAGATTCCGTGTGCCGTCATAATCCATACTTCACGCAGCGGGCCGACGTAGTGAACGCCGCACACCCCGCTTGCCTTGATGTTCTTTGCGGGCAATCCCGGAATTGAACCGGGGCGGGCCTGTCCCTTGCCCATAAAAAAGAGCCGCCGCGTAGGCGGCTCCTTAAAAACTTAGTTGATGCCGTTGATAATGGGGATGCTGTTGCCGTCGCCAACGTAGGTAGGCAGTTCGCCGTTCCACAGGGAGTCCACGTTGGTGATCTTGTAGTATTCCAACAAGTTACTATTCAAGCTGTCATTCAGCGCACGGTTCGCCTCAGCCTTTTTCTCGGCTACATACAACTCCGCATCTGCTGCCACCTTGGATTTTTCGGCCTCGGCATTTGCGGCGATCAGGTCAGCGTCCGCCGTGGCCTGAGCCTCAACACGGCGTTTCTCTGCGTCCGTTTCCGCCTTTTCCTTTTCCTGCTGGGCTTTTACCTTTGCCTCCACCGCATCGGTAAATGTGTCGGTGAAGTCAAAATTCGTCACGGAAATGTACTGCAAGTCGATGTTGTACTCTGTCAGCACCTCGCGGAGTTTTGCATCCATCTGCGCCGCTACCGCATCCCGGTTTGAAATGAGGCTGCTTGCATCGTAGTGCGCCACCACCGCTTTCACCGTTTCCAGCACGCGGGGAGTAATCAGCGTGTCCTCGTACTTCTTGCCAACGGACTTATAAATCGTCATGGCGTTGGCCTGGTTGATACGGTAGCCAACGGATACGCTGGTTGAGACCTCCTGAATGTCAGAAGAGAACGCAGATAAATCCATGCTCATTTCCTGCACCCGATTGTCCATCTTCACGATGGACTGCCAGGGCTGTTTGAACACAATACCTGCGTCCTTTGTTCCGTCCTCGACTTTGCCAAATGTCGTAACGATGCCCGTATAGCCAGTAGGGACGTAGGACACGCAGGAAATGCCGATCATAACCACGGCGACCACCGCCGGGATAATTGCGCTGTTCTTGTATTCTTTTGCCAGGAGCAGCACTGCCAGCGCAAACAGGGCGGCGACCACACCGATGATGAAGAAAATCATGTTTCCTCGCTTTCGCTCATTCGTTTATGTACGGGCGGAAGTTCGGTTGAATCTGATCGTGGCAGGTACGGTCTCCACTTATTTTTTGCCATCTTTTTTGTTCCTCTGCGGCTTCTTCTGTTCGGCCAGGATTTCCGACACGAGTTCAACCAGCCGTTCCAGCTCCCAACGTACTTCATGGAAACCGTATGCGTGTTTATCGTCGTAGGCATAGTTGAAAATCTTTTCTGCCGCAGTTCTGGACAGGTTATGTCCCACGTCGTCCTGTATTTTCTGGTAGACCAGTTCGTGTACGGCCAACATGGCTTTATTTTTTGCCGTATTCAGGCGGCTAACTTCGTCCTCAAATTTTTTGTTTTCCTCTTCCAGCTTGTCGCGGTTCCACTTGACTGACATATTTTCGTCGAAAATGTGTCCGGCCTTATACTTCTGCAAGCCTGACGGCTTGCATGACATTCTGTATGCTCGGTCGAACTCGTTCTGAATTTCATCCCAGTCCATTTCCGCTTCTCCTTTTTTCTGTTCTCACCGTTCTTCCACCATCAAATCGTCCATACTCAACTGCCCGCTTATGTTATCATCTTCCATCCACCAGCGGAAAACATCCATTCCAGTTTGCCAGCCGCACGGCAAGTCCTTTGCTTTACGGACATCAAGCATTCTTTCAAACGCTGAGATGTACATTTTTTCGTAAGCAGGCCAGCGCACAAACTCGCGCTGTCTGCCCCCCTACCGGCCATAGGGCATCCGATGCAGCCAACACGTTTTTGTCCTTCGCAATACAGCGGATTGACAGGAAGGTGTTCGCCGCGCGTGTAGTCCCATACGTCATCGTCTGACCAGTCCACAATTGGATTGACGGTCATCTTGCCTTTGAGGTTACACGTTTCAAAAAGCTGCCGCTTTTCATCGTTGTCGCCCATGAGGATGATTCGCTTTTCCTTGTCACGGTGGCTAAATTCCATCGTTCCACGATTCTTCTTGCGGTTTGTGGATTCAGCCCACCTAACGCCCGTTGCAATAAATCTGTCACGACCAGTGTTTTCCTTGAGAACAGCACAGCAGTAACGCACAAGTCTTGTAGGTGGCATCAGCTTTTGAGGAATCAGTGTCCACATGGACACAGGCTTATCCTTGTATCGTGGCATAACAATGGAGCATTTGATGCTACGCTCTTCCATCGCCTTGAACTGCTCACGGATGAAATAGACTGTCTCCGGCGCATCTGCGGTAGTGTGGCTGTTGACCACCTCGAAGTTGATTCCAGCACGTTCAGCCAGTGCCACAAGCACCTGAGAATCCTTGCCGCCAGAGTATGCGACCATCAACGGCTTCTTGTACCGATGCTCAGACAGCCGTGCAGCGTCCTGCAAACGTGCGATTGCAAGCTGTTCTTTGTCCATCATTCGACCTCTCTTATAATCCACACCCGATGTTCTCCGTACCCGCTCCATGCCAGCGCATTTTCGTGGGTATCAACCGCAACGTCCAAGTGGTAGCCCTGCACGCCTGCGCCCTTATCCTGCACAATGCGGATGCCCACGCCCTCTATGTACAAAACCGTTCCGTAGGGGAGAAGCGTTTGGTCTGCCGCCACCGTCACGTCCGCCTGGATTGGCTGGCCGCTGGCAGTGATTCCGTGACCCTCCCCGCAAATGTGTTGATACTGCTCCGTGCAGTATGCCGTACACATAAACGTCCCTGCTTCTTCCAGATAAATCTTACCGTCTGCCATCGAATCAAGCCGATCCTGTAAGGCGGAAATAGTTTCTTCATCCCGGAGTGCGCGGTCAGACCAGTTCTGAAACCTGCTTGCGTAGATGTCGCGCTCCTGCGTGAGCTGCTGCACTCTGGCGTTCAGCACCGCACCGTTGAATATTGCCAGTCCAAGTGCTGTGCTGCTCAATGCGAGAGAGAGCGTCGGCAGCATAGGCTTTCTCATGATTTCACTTCCTTTTCTCCGAACCATTTCTTTGTTACGGCGATTGGAAACTCTTCAATTTCAGAGGCCCACGCCGCCGTCCCAGCTCCGTATGTTGTTTCCCACACCAGCGGAAACCCGCCGATGCCGTCAAACAGACTTCCCAACTTTGCGCCGTCACCCATGTACGGTTTCATTTTCTGGACGATCCAGAACCATTGCGGAAGCGCGATGCTGTTTCCCAGCGCCTTATACCGCGGGCTGTCTGCCGCCTTGTGCTTTTTCCCTTTGGTGTCCGTCCATTCTCCAATGTCCGTCCATCCGTCCGGGTAGCCTTGCAGACGTTCACACTCTGTCGGTGTGAGGCGGCGCACGATCCAGGCAATCTTCTTCGGCAGTTCCATGTGTTCTATTGCAATTGCCTGCGCATCGTGCATCGTGTCCAATGTTCCAGACTTTTCTTTTGTGACTGACGAATGAGCTTGTCCGTTCCCGATTCCATAGCTTTCCATGACCTGCGGCCCGGAATGTGATGCTATGCTCCGGCAGGTGATAGATGTGGCCGTATCTCCCGTCATGGCTCCATTGTACAAGTCAACTGCAATAGCGGTGTAGTCCGTGATTCTGCTTTCGTGGTCGCCCGTAATGGTCGGCACTATCTGGCCGTCGCCATTTCCTCTTGCGTCAAAAACGGAAGCTTGAACTATTGCCAGCCCTCCTTGATTCTTTGCAGGGTTTTGGTCAGAACAGTCTAATGTTCTGCTCACGTTTGTTTCGTTAAAACCGCTGTGTGGATTTGCCGACTTCATGCTGTTACTGGCCAGTGGATTGATGGAGTACGCTACCGCTGGGCGGTCAACTGTGTTCAATGTGTAGCTTTTATTTTCCTTTACACCTAATCCGTTTGCGCCAGCTGTTTCGGAACGATCAATTATATTCCCCGCCAGACAATAGACCGGTTGGAAGAGCGTCTGGTCTTGGAGCGTCGATAGCGTCCCGGTTTTCTCCGTTTGTACCAGTGCGCCCTTGCCGCCTCCGGCGCAACCCGAACGTATTTTCAGGGTGTAGGCTGCGTTCCGCCTCCCCTCTGCCACCACTCGATCATTTCCAGCAGCGCAGTTTTTAGCAAGTCCGGCAACGCTTTTCCACGTCGGGATGCCCTCGTCAGGATGCCTTGACAGGCTCGTTCGCTCAAATAATATTTCAGAGGCGCGTTGGCCTCCAAAATCTGCGACAAGAGCGATTCGCTTTCGACGCTGGGGGACTCCCCAATGTTGAGCGTCGAGCTGTCTCCAAGCAAGACTCCATCCGGCTCCGGCGATTGCTCCGGCTTTGCTCCATCTGCCCCCCCTCGGAGGTCTAGGAACAATAGCGTCTGGCTGTTCCACGCGGGCAAGTTCTTCCAGAACGACGCGGAAGTCCTCTCCGCCGTTGGAGCTGAACGCTCCTGGTACATTTTCCCAAATAGCGAAAGTTGGGTACATTCCATTTGTCGCTTTCCTCATTTCCTTGATGATTCGCACGGCTTCAACAAAAAGCCCCGACCGTCCCCCGGCAAGTCCGGCTCTGCGTCCTGCAATGGACAAATCCTGGCACGGACTGCCGAACGTGATGCAATCCACAGGCTCTATCTGGTCGCCGTGAATCTTTGTAATATCGCCAAGGTGGATCACGCCTCTTTCGCCTCCCAGTTCTCTACAATCCAGCGAATCGCGGCATGAAGTGCGCGCTTCGGGCAGGCTCTAACCGTTGCCATTTTTGCTACCAGCCGGATTGCCGTGCGCACTTTTTCTCTTTCTGCCTCGGTAATGGGCGTAAAACGATCATCTGCCATATCTTCCAGCAGTTCGATAGCCTCTGAATACAGCATGAAATCAACCTCCTTTGTTTTATTTTTTCTTGTGTGGGCGGTTGGAGTCGAACCAACTTTTATCTCGGTGTTTTGGGGGAGATAAACGCCGCCGTCGCCGTCAGCCATAGGCGCACCCACATATAAGACCGCCGCCTCCCTGGAGAAAATCGAAAATACGGAGAGGCGGCGGGCGGCCTTATCTGCCTTTAACCAGCAGGGGGGAAGGCCTGCCGCCTTTGGCTTGGGCGGGTAGGACAAGGCACTTCTTCGCTTGTGCTGCGGCGCACCCTCTTTCGGCTTCCGTTGCTGTCATGCAGGGTACGACTTGACTAGGAGCAGCATGGTTTTTCACCAGCTTTCGCGTTAGGAGGGACGCTGCCATACGGCACTCTTTCGCCCTGTTGGTGCGCAAATGTTATGGAAAATCGCACCAGCTTCCATGATGCCTATACGCAACCGACGCAGGCGGGGTTCGGCCCCGCTTTCAGCGGATCAGTAGCTACCAACAACTGATTCGCCCTGCGTCACATAAAAGGCCGCCGCACTGACGCGAGGTGTAGCGGCCCTGCAAAATAAGCCAAATGGGGTTACTTATTCTTCGGTCGATAGTGCTTGCACTGTTTGTCGTAGCCACCGCACGGCGCGCACCGCGGGATGGTTATTTTGAACGTGTGCTCACACTGTACTTCTCTTGTTGCACCCTTTTGCGGTGCAGCCTTGGTGTATGCGCTTCTTGCCAAACGGTTCTCCTTTTTCGCTTTCTGGATGTAACTTGCGCGCCCCATCGGGGCCGGATGTTCTCGTTCGTCCTGCCAGATTTCCCAGCGTCCCGGCTTGTTATAATTTCTTGTCAGCCGCCAACATGGCCAGATGTACCGATAGTAGATTCCACCTTTACAAGCGTCCCAGGCTGCAAGCCCGGCAGTTGCTATATATGCAATCTCGGCTTCCGAAAACCCGCGGTTCAAATCTTCCGGCAGGAGCGCAGCATCTCCCGTGATTCTTCTTCCATCCGGCAGATACACAACGTACCTTACCGGGTTTGCATTACCGTTCATCATAGTGGGTGGCAATCATGTCTGCGAAATGCAGGCAGAGGACTTCGGGATAGTGGTCATAGGCTGTTCCGAGTGTGTCCCAGCTTTCCTTTCCGCAGTACGCCCCCATGTGCCAACGAATCGCAATGATTTCTTTCCCGGTCAGCTTGATAAACCGCTGTGCCATAATCACGCTCTCTTCGCCGTGTCCCAGCAGACCGCGATCCTCATAACCGTACTTGTGGAATGCAGTTTCGTGGTACTTGTTGACCTTGCAAATGTCGTGCAGGAGTGCCGCCACCAGCACGGCGTTCTTGTCGCAGTCCTTAAAGGCGTGGTTGGTTTCGCACAGTTCCATTGCCGCATCCGCAACATTGACGGTGTGGGTTACTAGGCCGCCGAAACTGTTGGAGTGGTGCTTAATGCTTGCCGGGAGATCAAAGAGCCCCTGCTTCTCTAATTCGTAGAGCAGTGCATCCGCACCGGGCCGTTTGTGAAGTCCTGCTTTCAGCCACAGTGCTTCAAACTTTTCCCGCGGCTCCATGTCCTCATACAGCCTTTCGTTTGCCATTGCGCTTGCCCTCCTGTTTCTCCTGCCATTCCTCTAACCGCTTTACGTTCGCCGGGTCAGAGTAGAAAAGTTCTGCCAAGTCAAGCAGGCTGCGGGTCTGGTATTCCGTAACGATGGGCTGGGCTTTTTTTCTTGCCATTGCCGTACCGCCTTTCTTAGAACTTCCCCATGAGCAGATGTGCAAAAAACTCCGTCATGTTGTCTGTCTGCACACCGCGCTTGCCGCTGATCTTGTCGAGCCATTCTCCCTTGCAGGCTTCGTCGATCATCTTGTGCATAACATTCTTGAGCTCGGCCAGTTCCTTTTCGTTGCTCGCCACGGTCACAAGCACCCCGGATGCAATTCTTCCGGCCAGCAGGAGCAGACCAGCTCCCGTCCCGTCCAGACCAATCAGCATTTTCCCGGATTCGTCCCGGCTTGCGTTGATTTTTGCAGGTGTTTTCATGTTCGTTCTCCTTTGGTTTCTGTTTTATATTCGGATGTGGAGGCGCGCCCCGGAGTCAGCACCGGGCGGGCGGGTGAATAACTCCCGCCTTGCACTGGCTGCGCCATGTCAAAGGGGCGGTTTTGACAGGTTGCCGCCCCGCCCATGCGGGCCGCCCTGACGTGTTCTTTTTGTCCTCGTCTGGTAGGACACCCGGTAAATCCGATAAACCGGGGTGGCCGTCTGCGTCCCCCGCTTCCGGCCACATGGCAGGCGTGTTTCGGGTCGCCCAGCCCGTGCCGGGTGTTATTCCCAGCCATCACCGCCGCCGATAAAGACGGCTATCACAAGCAGGAAGAGCCAAACCAGGGCGACGATGCCCCAGCTAAAAGCCGTATCGGACACCCAGCAGAAAAATGCTGCCACCGCCAGTGCTATGACGAACAGGATAATGAGCATCACGCACAGAATAATGATCGTCACTTCTTTTTCCTCCCGCGTTTCTTCTTGTGCTGCTGTGTCTGCCGTGCCTTTGTGCGGTCTTTGCACGGTCGGCAGTACAGTGAAACCAGCGTATCGCACCGACGGTATGCCGCGCCGTCGTGCCTGCGTTTTGAGCAGTTCATTTGCTTCTTCCTTTCCGCCTCGCTACCGCTCGGCTCACAGCTTGCCAGCGAACAGCTTTCAGCGTTTCTTGAAATAAGCGGAACGGCCCCCGATGTTCCAGCCGGAATTGCTGCGCGGAGAGCCGAGGCTCAGGTCGAACAGGCCAGCGTAGCCGCCATCGTTCCAGCGGCCGCCCCGACGCGGAAGGTATTCGCCCTCCGTCGCGTCCACAGCACAGACCGCCTCGCCCTCACCAGCAAACAAGCCCAGTTCCATAAGCTGGTCGCTCCAACATAACATCCGCACATCTTCCCAGCTCTCAAAGTTGGCGCGTCCATGCTGCGGTTTCTCTGTTGTGAACTTGATGCCGTCCATTGCATCGACGTAAACTTGGTTGCCGTTGCTGTCCACGATGGGCTTCCAGCCGTCGCCGCAGGTTGTCAGGTCGGTTTCCGGCAGGGCCGCGTCGTTGTTCTCCGTCGCCCAGAGTGCGCCGTCCTTGATTCGCAGGCCGCGGATGATCTCACCGACGTTGCCGCACAGGTCATGTACGCCTGTCGGCGTGTGGTCGTGCGTCCAGGTTGCAGGGCCGGAGCCAGTCAGCGTCTTGTTGCTGTCCTTGACGTTCACGCCGCACTCGGTCGGGTCAGCGTGGTACTTGCCGCATCTGGTGTTACCATGCGGCAGAGTGCCATTCTTCCAGCTAAGGCAGGCCAGCAAGCCCCACTCCGCCGCAGTCATGCAGTGCCAGCCCTCGCCCTTGGAGAAGCAGGCATCTGCAAACTTGTCCGCGGTAATGTCGGTGACAGGCTCCATGTAGGGCAGGCTGTACGGTTTGCCGTTAATCATGGTGTTCTGGTAGACCGAAATGTAAATCTCGTCGTATACCTCGCCGCCGATGATGAACGCCGGGTGCGGCTTGTCCTTTCCGCCGCGGAACAGGTCTTTGTCGTTCATGCGGCGGAAGCGGTGCATGATGCTGGGAATGCCTGCGTTGTCGTATATTGCAACAACATCCCACTGTGCGCCGGGGGCTACCTCTTCCGGCTCGGTCAAAGGCTCCACGTCCTCGTCGTCCAGTTCTTCCGGGTCACGGCAGCCGTCCCGGAAGATGGTCGGCAGCACATCAAAGCTGATCTTGTGCGCCTCCTTTACATACTTCAAGAACTGCTCTGCCTGTGCCAGAACTGCGGCATCCTCACCCTCTGCTTTCATGCTCATGGGCGGCCAGTTGATCTTTACTTTCGCCATGCTTCTTTTTCCTTTCTTCTATCTTGCGGTGAATTGCTTCTTTCGCCTTTCTTTTTCTGTCGTCCTCCCGTGCGCGCCACACGCCGTAGGAAAGCCCCGCGGCATCCGCCGCCCGAACGTCCAGTGTCAGGGCATCCGGGGGCGGCTTTCGGTAGCCATTCCCGCGGGCGGGGCCTGGGATGTTCCTGCGGGCAGAGCAGCAGGGGCAGTATTTGCTTGCCGGGTTTTCGGCTACAAATACCGTTCCGCAGTCGGCGCACTTTTTCAGCACTCCCGTTACTGCCATTTACCACGCCTCTCTTCCTGAGCCTTTTTGTACGCAGAGAACCAGCGGTCAAGGGCTTCTTTCTGCCGGACGTACCGACGGTGATTGCGGATCATCGTTACGATGGTGTACGTTACCGTGCAAGCCGCCACGACGACCACCGCCAATGTCGTAAACTTATTCATTGGCTGCCTCCTTGCCCGCCGGGGTGGTCGCTAACAGAATCTTGGTTGCGATTTTCAACCCCTGCGCCGCGTTCGGGTCAATCTCTTCCAGCTTCTTTAAGCCTCGCGCAAAATCTTCGCAGCTCTGAATATCCTTTTCGTTCATGTTCTCACGCTCCTTTGTTGCTCGCCCTTTTCCTCCGTGGTATAATCATGGCAGGAAAGGGGGTGTTTTGTGTGCCTATCTACTGGATCAATACTAAAGGTAAAGGGCTTTCTAGTGCGCAAATCACGGAAGCGCAAACCGCTGTTGATAACTCCGGGCTTGTGACTACCGATTACGACTATGCGCGCAGAAGTGTCCGTGTTACCGTGCTCGGCAACTACTCAAAATCAGATTTGCCGGAACTTCCTTACGGTCTTACCTACGATGATTCGTTGAACGCCTGACCCCCTGCACCCCGCTTCTTGCACAAGCGGGGTGCTTTGCTTTACCCGAAAACGCCGTTGCACAGGTTTCGGTCTTTCCACTCTTCCAGCTTAGAACACTTGCAGTTCTTTTTGACACAAGCAGGAAATGCTTCTTTCATTTCCTGCCACGGCTTCAAGAAACACTCCGGGTCAACAACCATCTTCTCTCGGCTCTCTTCTCTCGGTGTTTCCTCTTCCGGGAATGTTGCCTTGTCAAAATTCTTTTTCCAGTCATATTCCGACATCGCAACGCCGCAGAAATCGCATTTGTAGCTTCCGTCCCATCCGCGCCCGGTATCTTTCGGTGCAAATGTGATCCTCGGCCAGACGATTTCATTTTCTGCACCGCATTTCGGACAGGGGATTCTATACCCCCGCACCTTTCTTGCGGCATAGCAGAAGCGCTCTTCCCGGTCATTCTGGTACATTTCTTCCAGAATGTTGTCCCACAGCTCGTCCTTCGCCAGCATCTCCCGTGCTTTTCGCAGCACTTCCTTGAACTCGTCCGGCGTGGGGCGTGTGTCCCTCCATACATTTGTGATGTGGAACTGAATGCCCAGCGCAGCTTTGTGCCCCGAATCGCAGAGAATGCCATAGTAGTTAGATGTTCCGTTCATCCTCTCGCCTCCCTTTAATGTTGCCCGCCCCTTCCCGCCGTGCTATAATCAGGGCAGGAAAGGGGGTGATTTTGTGGCTGATACACAGGCCATGCGACAGGCTATCAAGCACTTCAAGTTCTACGCCGCACCGTCAAGCGGCAGTTCTTCGGAGCCTGCAACGGTGGGCGACATCAACAAACTGATCCAGCAGACTGCAAAACTAATGGAAGCGTTTGTTGATGCTCTGGAAAAGGATCAGTGATCCTTTTTGCCGTCGGATTCGTCCGACGGCTTTTTGATTACCAGCACGCCCAGGCGTTCCAGTTCAAAATAGCACTGCTGAATTTCTTCCTGTGCGGCAGACAGGCGGGCAAGAATCTTTTCCAGTTCTCCGCCCTCAACCACGATGTTCACGCCGTAGCCCTGCATCCTTTTCACCTCCCTTGTATCCGTAATCTACTTTACGCCACAATTATAATATCTATCGTCAACATTGTCAATCCTTTTTCCGTTATTTTTTGTTGACAACAGATACACAAGGCGTTATACTTACATTAAAGGAGGTGAAAAAGTGAACGAACGTATAAAGGAGTTGCGAATCGCTCTCAGGCTCACGCAAGAGGACTTCGGAAAAGCAATCGGCGTACAGCGCGCGGCAGTCAATAAATGGGAAAAGGGCATCAACGGTGTTGCTGATAGCATGATTCTTTCCATCTGCCGGGAGTTCGGGGTAAGCGAGCAGTGGCTCCGCACTGGCGAGGGCCGTATGCTTTCCAATGAGCGGGAATCCGTGCTTGACCGTCTTGCAGAGAAGTATGATCTCAATGCGGACGACCGGGACGTTCTTGCTGCATACTTACGGCTCACGCCGGAACAGCGGGATGGAATCAAAGCGTATATGACCAACCTGTTGGAAATCAAATCCGGCCACGCCGCCCAGCCCCGCCGGGTGGAAGTTTCTGACGACGTTGCCGCAGCGGTCGTCAACGTGCATGATGAAGTGGCGCAGTACAACAGCGAGGTCGCAGAGGAAAACGCCAGTGGGGGAAAAGAGTCTTCTTCCACAGGTTAGTGCTTGACCGTGCCGCCGCTGAATGGCGCAGGAAGCACCAGTAAAATTCAGCACACAAAAAGAAAAAGCCCACCGGGGGACAAGGCCCGGTAGGCTTTTTCGTGTATGGCAAATAAAAACGCCCCATCTTCTCCGCAGAAAAGACAGGGCGTTTTGGAACGAGTTGAACCTAAACGTGCAACTCTACTTATATAAATGGCTCCCAGATATGATATTTCGGAAATGAATTTAACTTTTTGACTGTTGAAAGTGTGGAAAGATTTATTTTTCCCAGAACTTGCAACGGCTTGCAACAAGCTTAAAACTACTTGAAAGGTGGTATTTATGCCTCGTAAAAAGAAACTGCAAGAGGTGGGCGGCCTGCGCCTGGTGGCGTACTATCGCTACTCCAACGGCGGCCAGCAGACCGAGCAGAGCATTGAGGGCCAGCGCCGGGACTGTGAGGCCTACGCCAAAGCCCACGGCTACAAGATCGTCCATGAGTATATCGACCGCCACATTTCCGGCAAGAGCGACAGCCGCCCGGCGTTCCAACAGATGATCTCCGACAGCGACAGCCACCTCTTCGACGCTGTGATCTGCTGGAAAACAGACCGCCTCGCCCGCAGCCGCTATGACTCCATCATCTACAAGACCCGCTTGCGGAAGAACGGGGTCAAGATTCTGTATGCCGCCGAGACGGTGGTAGACGGCCCAGAGGGTATTATCATTGAGGGCTTGATGGAATCCCTGGCCGAGTATTACTCCGCCGAGCTTGCGCAAAAACTCCGCCGCGGCCAGCGTGAAAGCGCGCTCAAGTGCATTGCCCTGGGCGGCAACCGCAGCTTTGGCTACGACATCGGGCCGGACAAGCACTACTGCATCAACGAGAAGCAGGCCCCCGCCGTGCGGTACATCTTTGAGCAGTACGCCGCCGGGGCTACCGCCGCCGACATCGTGCGGGAACTGACCGCCCGCGGCTACCGCACCAGCCGGGGCAATCCGTTCAACAAGAACTCCATCTGCCGGATCATCACCAACGAGATGTATCTTGGCGTGTACAAATACGCCGACATCCGCATTGAGGGGGGAGTGCCTGCCATGATCGACCGGGAGCTGTTCAACCGCTGCCAGACCCAGCTTGCCTTTAATCGCGCCCACGGCGGCGGCAAGGGTGCGCCGCGGGCTGACTATGTGCTGGTTGGTAAACTGGACTGCGGCCTGTGCGGCCATGCCATGAAAGGAGCCAGCGCCACGGGCCACACCGGGAGTAAGCACTACTACTACACCTGCAACCAGCACGTCGAGAAGAAGTGTCCCAAGACCTCCATTGAAAAGAACTACCTGGAACAGATCATCGTGGACGGCGTTGCAAAGTACGTCCTTACCCCGGAGAAGATTTCGCAGATCGTGGATTGCATGATGGAATTGCAGGCCAAGGAACAGGAGCCGAAAGGCAACCCGGAAAAGGACGCTCTGGAAGCAGAGCTGGCCGAGTGCCGCCGCAAGCAGAACAATATCCTTGAGGCCATCGAAGAGGGCGGCAGCGCCCGCCTTGCGGCCCGCCTGCGCGCTCTCGAAGAGCAGGAAGCCCAGCTCACCTTTGCCCTGGGTGAGATCAACAACGCCCCCACGCCGCCCCAGTTCAGCCGGGAAGCGCTCACGTTCATGTTCGAGCAGTTCCGCCGGGAAGAGAACGAGGTGGACGAAGAGTACCGCCGCCGCATCCTGGATACGTTCGTTTCGTCCATCCTGCTGTATGAGGATCGGGCAGAGGTCAAATTCAATATAACCGACCAGAAAACCGGGGACTTTGAGCGGGTGATTTTGCCCATTTCTGCAAACAAAAAGCCCCCGGAAGATGACGGTACAACGTCAAATTCCGAGGGTTCTACCGCGTTGCGGTTGGTGGAGGCGATGGGAGTCGAACCCATGTCCGAAAAGAGTTCAGCGTAGGTGTCTCCGGGTGCAGGCGATCAACAACATTCCCTCCGCGTCACGCCGGTCGCCAGGCTAACGCATTGGTAGCTTCATGAGTTCCTGCCGGTCCGCAAAGCTTAGGTCCGTTCAGGTGCTGTGTCTAAAGGACGCCCCGGCCCCACACGACACAAGAGTGGGCGGAACGCGCAGCACTCAGGCTGCGAGCAACTGATAATTATTGTTGTCAGTTAATTTTTTGGAGGAGTTTAGAGCAGGTCCCCCACTGCTACCCGCTGCCCAGGCCTCGCTCCCCCCGTCGAAACCTTTACGCCCCCATAAAACACACCTTGCGGTGTGGGTAAGCTTTGAAGTTTCCGGGCAGGAATGCTGCCTGAAATCAATAGTAAACGCCGTTGGATTTAACGGCCCGGTCGATGGAACGCTTGGCATCACGCTTGGCGGCATCTGCGCGCTTGTCGTAGAGCTTTTTGCCCTTGCACAGGCCCAGCTCCATTTTGACGCGGCCATGCTTGAAGTAGAGCGAAAGCGGCACAAGGGTGTAGCCCTGCAGCTTGCACTGCTGGTGCAGCCGCCGGATCTCGTTCTTGTGGGCCAGCAGCCGCCGCACCCGCAGGGGGTCCTGATTGAAGATGTTGCCGTGGTCATAGGGGGTGATGTGCATTCCCTTGACCAGCAGCTCGCCGTCCTCAATATCGACCCAGCTGTCTTTCAGGTTCACGCCGCCGGCACGCAGGCTCTTGACCTCGGTGCCTTTCAGCTCAACGCCGGTCTCCAGCGCTTCCAGAACGAAATACTCGTGGCGCGCTTCCCGGTTTGTGGCAATCGTCTTGGTTGCCGGACGCTCTTTGGTCGGTGCCATTCCGCGCGCCTCCTTTCTCTCGCTTTGGTATCGTTACGTTAGTATATCATATTTTTGTGGATTTTCAAGGTCACTTTTTGAAGAAACTGTAAATCTTTCCCACAAAAAGTACCTTACAGCTTTTTATAGCCCGTCGGTTCGTCCGCTGTACACCGCCGCTCCATCAGGTAGGTGTCCAGCCAGCGGCCGTGACAGTCCCGGGCAATGCGCTCCCGGCGGCCCACCACGCGGAAGCCGCATTTCAGGTGCAGGCCCCGGGAGGGGGCGTTGTCCTGCAGCACCGTAGACTGCAGCGTCCAGTACCCGGCCTGTTCGGCCTCGCGGCAGAGCGCTGTGAGCAGGTGATAGCCCAGCCCCTTGCCCCGGAATTTCTCCCCGACATAGATGCTCACCTCGGCCACGCCGCGGTAGCACCAGCGAGGGTCTACCCGATGCAGGGCTGCCCAGCCGGCCACGACCCCATCGTCCAGCACCACCAGGCGGCATTCCCGGGTATGGGATGCGTCCCAGGCGGTGTAGGGCGGGCAGTTGGTCTGGAAGGTGGCGTGCTCGGTGGCAATGCCCTCCAGATATATTTTGGACACAGCAGTCCAATCCTCCGGCATCATGGGCCGGACTGTGATCTCACTCATATTCCTATCCTGACCGGAGCCGCAATGCTCCGGTTTCCCCTCATTGCGTGTGCAATATCTCTTTTCAGTATAGCAGAATCTGCCGCAAATCACAATGGAAACCTGTTCACCTCAGGCCGGGCAGAGTGTCCGGAATCTGAATACCCGGCCCCTCGGAAGCGTGGAGATCACAACGCATGGATTTTGCGGACAGATTTGTTTTGACAATACCGGCGGGTGTGATACAATAGAACAAAAACCAACCGGTGTCGCCTGTGCAGTCTCATATTATAGTCCTCTGTACGGGAAAATGCAATCAGGGCGGTGCCGGGGGAAAGGAACGGAACATGAAACAGGCAAAACGAATCGTCGCGATGGTGCTGTGTCTGCTGGCACTGCTGGCCCTGCCCGCCGGTGCCGTAATGGAAAAGGGAGAGCCCAACATCACGGCCCAGACCACCATGAAGGAAGTGCGCAACAACCCGGGTATCAAGAACTCCGGCTTCTACACCTACTCGCAGGATAAGGACTGTCCGCCGGGTCAGGCCCTGTGGGAGATGACCACTGTGGCAGGCTACACCAACGAGTATGTGGCCGAAGGCTGTGCCAAGGGGCTGAATCTGGTCATTGAGAACTACAACAATGGCGTTCAGGTCACCCACTCGTTCTACACGGATGCGGAAAAGGCGGCGGACCGCACTAAAAACAACACCGGCCTGTTTTATTTCCCGGCCAAGGCCGAAAATGCCAAGTTTGCGCTGATCCTGGCTGGCAGCGGTGCCAATGAGAGCGCCGAGCTGGAGGAGGGGGCCTGCACAGCCTGGCAGCTGCACGAGCTGGGCTATGCCGCCTTTATTCTGCGGTATCGCGTCTGGACGGATGCTTCCGATGACGCTCCGCTGGAGGACATCGGCCGGGCCATGCAGTACATTGAGGAACACGCTGCGGAGTTTGGCATCCAGCCGGAGCAGTACGCCATCGTGGGATATTCCATGGGCGGCCACCTGACGGGCCTGTTCGGCACGGAATCGGTGGGGTATCAGCATTACAATGTGCCCAAGCCCGCTGCCCTGCTGCTGGGCTACCCCATCAACGATATGACCTACATCAAGCCCATCTACCATGTCATTCAGGATATCGGCGCGTACGGCCCCAAATACTATACCCGGAACCTTTCGGATGAGATCACGCCGGACTACCCCGCCACCTACCACTGGCACGGTGTGAATGACACGCTGCTGAAAGAGCTGGTCTACTGGCGGCAGGGACCGCAGCTGGAAGCTGCCCTGCAGGCCAATCACGTCAAGCATGTTTACCGGGTGTTCAACAATGCACCTCACGTCTGCGGCATCGGCACCGGAACAGATGCCGAGAACTGGCTGGAGGAAGCCACTGCTTTCTGGGAAGAGCAGTGCGCCTGAGAGAAAGGATGAAACAGGATGAAAGATCTGAACGAAGCATTTGTGCATCTGAACGTCGGTCTGCCCGATGATGTAGAGCGGCTGAAGGCCGCGGGCTATTACAAAGAAGCAATGGCACGGATCGATGAATATCTGGCCGAGGACTGGACGGAGACCCAGAACAGCCCCCGCAGTCAGGGGTTGGAAATGCCGGAGTATGAGCAGCCCGCCAACCCTGTGCCCCACGGCGTGGACGCGCTGCGGGATGCCCTGCTGGTGCAGAAGGAGATCATGTGCCGTCTGCCGCAGGAATACTGCTGGAACGAGGCACAGGCCGTGGCCCGGATGCAGGGCCTTGTGCGGGATTTCACGGTGGGAGAGTTCCGCCAGCTGGTGCATGAGGGCCGGGTGGACTGGCGGTTTGTGGAAGGGGAGAAGCACTACCTTGACCGCTTTGCCGAAACGCTGATCGCCACCCACGCCGACCTTGCCGCCCGTCAGCTCGACCCGCCCGCCCCGGCTACGCTGGCACGGGAGCGCCGCCGCCGCATCCATGACCAGATGGAGCGGGAAGGGCAGGCCAGTGCCCGCATCACGCTGAAGACCAGCGTGGGAATGTCGGATGAGGCCTTTGCCGCCGCTCTGGCCAAGGCAAAGGCAGAGGGCCGGGAGAGCGTGCACGTCCGCGCCTGGCTGCCCATCCCGGCGGAATGCCTGGCCCAGAGTGAGATCGAGCTGCAGAGCTTTACCGAGCAGCCGGCCCGCATCGCCGATGCAAACGCCCCCCAGCGCACCGTCTGCTGGGAGGCTGACCTGACCGAAAACCGCCGCTTCGGGGTGCAGTACCGTTACAAGACAACGGCAGTCTATGCTGACCCGCTGGACTTTGTGCCTGCACCGGAACAGCCGACCTTTGATACCGAGGAGCAGGCCCCGCATATCGTGTTCACGCCCTACCTGCGGGCGCTGGCCGCACAGCTGACCGAAGGGATCACCGACCCGGCGGAAAAGGCAAAGCGCATCTATGATTACGTTACCCTGAACGTGCGGTATCACTATCAGCCAGCCTACTTTGTGCAGGAATGCCTGCCCGATCGCTGCGCACGGAACCGGCGCGGTGACTGCGGCATTATGGCCCTGACCTTCATCACCCTCTGCCGTCTGGTGGGCATTCCGGCCCGTTGGCAGAGCGGCCTGTCGGTGTCGCCCACCGGCGTGGGCTGCCACGACTGGGCCATGTTCTACATTGCCCCCAAGGGCTGGATGTATGCCGACTGCTCGTTTGGTGCCTCCATGGCACGGCAGGGCGAGGAAGAGCTGCGCCGCCACTACTTCGGCAGCCTGGACACCGGGCGCATGGTGGCAAACCGCGCCTTTGAGGCACCCTTTGACCCACCGATGTACGGGTTCCGCTCCGACCCCTATGATAACCAGTCGGGCGAGTGCGAGGTGGACGGCGTGGGCCTTTATGGCGATGCGCTGGATACCCGGAAAGAATTGGTCGATTTCGAGGACTTATAATCAATGGAATTTTTAGCTGGATTGTACACCCTGCTGCTGGTCACCATCTGCCTGCTGCTGGCAGCGGTGCTCTGGAAACTGAACAAGCCCCGGAACGGGGGAGACTACGAGGAGCTCAAGCGCTGGATGCAGCAGCAGCTCGACGCACAGGCAAAAGACTTTGCGGCCAGACAGGCGGCAATGGCGGAGCAGAATTACACTGCCATCCGCAGCGTCAGTGAGACGCTGCAGACCTCAGTACAGAGCATGAGCACTACGCTGGCACAGGGCCAGAGCGGCCAGCAGCAGATCCTGACCCAGCGGCTCCAGAGTCTGGAGGCCGCCAACACCCAGAAGCTGGAAGAGCTGCGCAAGACCCTTGCGGAAAACATGACCGCCCTGCAGGCCGAGAACGCCAAAAAGCTGGATGAGATCCGCCACACCGTGGATGAGCAACTGCAGGATGCCCTGCAGAAGCGGGTGACCGAGAGCTTCAAGGCTGTGAACGACCAGCTGGAACAGGTGTACAAGGGGCTGGGCGAGATGCAGAACCTTGCCGCCGATGTGGGCGGGCTGAAGCAGGTGCTCTCGGGCGTTAAGACCCGCGGCATTCTGGGCGAGATCCAGCTGGGGGCCATTCTGGAAGAGATCCTGGCCCCGGAGCAGTACGAGACCAATGTGGCCACCATCCCGGGCAGCACCCAGCGGGTGGAATATGCCATCAAGATGCCGGGTGCGGACGGCGGCACGGTCTGGCTGCCCATCGACTCCAAATTCCCCGGCGACACCTACGCACACTTGCAGGATGCCCAGGCCTCCGGCGATGCGCAGGCGGTGGAGAATGCCCGCCATGCGCTGGAGCTGGTGCTGCGGAGCGAGGCAAAGGACATCCGGGAAAAGTATGTGGAGCCGCCCTACACCACGACCTTTGGCATCCTCTTCCTGCCTTTTGAAGGGTTGTACGCTGAGGTGGTGAACGCCGGTCTGCTGGAGGTGCTGCAGCGGGATTATCAGGTGAACATTGCAGGCCCCAGCACCATGGCGGCTCTGCTCAACAGCCTGCAGATGGGCTTCAAGACCCTTGCCATCCAGAAGCGCTCCGGCGAGGTCTGGCAGCTGCTGGGTGCCGTTAAGACGGAGTTCGACAAGTTCGGGCAGGGGCTCTCCAAGATGCAGCAGCGCCTGCGCCAGACCGATGAAGAGCTGGACAACCTCATTGGTGTCCGCAGCCGGGCCATCAGCCGCAAGCTCCGCAGTGTCCAGAGCCTGGATGATGCCAGCGCGGCAGCCTTGCTGGAGCTGGACAACGAGCCCGGCCGGCCGGTGGCAGCAAGACTGCCGGAGGAGCTTGAATAATCCTTAACAATGTGCTATACTAGGAACTGTTATTAGTATTATACTGCCGCTTTTTCGGCACAGCAATATGGATAGAGAGGATGTCTGCTATGAGCGTGAAAAAGATCAGCGAAGCCATTCTGGGCGTGGGTGTGGACGATACCACCATTGACCTGTTCGAGAGCCAGTACCCGGTGCCCACCGGCGTGAGCTACAATTCCTATGTCATCCGGGATGAAAAGACCGCCGTTCTGGATACGGTGGATGCCCGCGCCACCGACCCGTGGCTGGAAAATCTGGCCGAGGCCCTGAACGGCACCCAGCCCGACTACCTCATCGTCTCCCACATGGAGCCGGACCACGGTGCCAACATCGCAAAGCTGGCCGCACGTTACCCGGCCATGCAGGTGGTGGGCAACGCCAAGACCTTCCAGTATATGGAGCAGTTCTTCGGCGCGGACGCCGTCGCAAAGGAACGCCGCGTGGTGGTCAAGGACGGCGAGAGCCTGAGCCTGGGCACCCACACCCTGACCTTTGTGCTTGCCCCCATGGTGCACTGGCCCGAGGTCATGGTGAGCTATGAGAGCAGTGAAAAGGTGCTCTTCTCTGCAGACGGCTTTGGCCGGTTTGGTGCAGTGGCCAGGTTTGACGAAAATGCCGACTGGGCCAGCGAGGCCCGCCGCTACTACCTGAATATCGTGGGCAAGTACGGCCCACAGGTGCAGGCTCTGCTGAAAAAGGCCGCCGCGCTGGATATTGCCACCATCTGCCCCCTGCACGGCCCTGTGCTGACCGGCGATCTGAGCAAGTACCTGAACTACTATGACCTGTGGTCCAGCTACAAGGCCGAGGAGCCGGAGAAGATCCTGGTGGCCAGCGCTTCCATCCACGGCCACACCAGAGCCGCCGCCCACACCATGGCTGAGAAGCTGCGCGCCAAGGGTGCCAAGGTGGTGGAGATGGATCTGACCCGCACCGATGTCTCCTATGCCGTCACTGAGGCCTTCCGCTGCGGCCGGATCGTACTGGCCTGCGCCACCTACGATGGCTTCCTCTTCCCGCCGATGGAGAATCTGCTGACCCACCTCAAGACCAAGAACTTCCAGGGCCGCACCGTTGGCCTGATGGAGAACGGCACCTGGGCCCCCATGGCTGCAAAGCTGATGCGTGCCGAGCTGGACGGCATGAAGAACATCACCGTCTGTGATGCCGTTGTGACCATCCGCTCTGCCGCCAATGCCGCCGCTGAGGCACAGATGGATGCGCTGGCTGACGAGCTGCTGGCAAAGTAACGAATCGACCCCATAAAAAGAACGAACGCCTGCCGTGTGAGAAAAGCCCGGCAGGCGTTCGTTTTGCTTATGCGGGAGGTATAGCAGAGTAGCATCTTCGCACGGGGGTAGGCGGCAAAGTCTTTTTTGTGTGGAGTTCGCCTTTCTTTGTCAGAACAAATCGTACTGCTTCATAGTTTCAGCTTTTCGGGAATCATGCTTCTCGTAGTAGCCGATCAGGGTACCGTCCTCGTCCCGCAGGGCAACCATGTAGACATCACGGACATGCTTTGGATTGTAGTAGGTATAGACGATGTTGTGGCTGGCATCCGCCGCGAACCACTCGACCACCTTGCGGATGGCTTCCACCGAATGGGGGTTGTGGCAGGCCAGAAGGCTTTTGCCCAGCAGGGCGGCTCCGCCGTATTTGCCGTAATCCACCACAGCGGCAGGGTTCATGTAAATGATGATGTGGTTCAGGTCGCAGATAACCACGGCCTCGCGGTCCTGGTCGATGATGCTTTTGAAATAAGGATTCGGATTCATTTCGTTATCCTCCTGAAATATTTAGGCTATTTAATTATTCTGATTTTATAAGTCCGCGACGCAGTAGGTTTCTGTATTCACTATAAGAAGCCTCGATAAAAGTCTTAAAACTGCTGGAAGGGGTATCCGGAGAATAGTCATTGAGAGGATCGTGAAACAAAGTGCGAACATTGGAATGTTGAGGATCATTCCATATACGCTGAATATATTCTGTTCGAAGTGATTTGTTGGTACACTGCGTAAAATGAGCATCATGGAATAAAGAGTTCTTGAAGTTTTTTCTTTCATCATCAAGGGTGCTTTGTACTTTCGCTAAAAAGTCTTTATGGGAAATTAAAAATTCTTCGAGTTGACCTTCTGAAGAAAGATAAGGACACTCAAAGAAAATTTGCTCCAACCCAAGAATATGCCCTTCGAACAGTACAAACAAAACAACAGATTCAGGATGAGAAAAGTAAATCTCATCTAAAGAGTGGTCGTAGTTAATAATTTTAGAAGCTAAAGAATGCTCAAATGAATTAAATGATTTTTGAAAATCATCAGGTACAGAAAGGGAATTATCTGGAGATAGAAGAGAATTCAAATAGGCTGGAAAATCTGAGTGAATCTGGTGACTTGAAAAAAGGACGGAAGGAATAGAATCTATGACAGTAGAACCGGTTATTAAATAGTCAGTCTCATCTAAATAATTAAACTGGTAAAAAATGTCAAGTTGCTTTTTATGAGCAAATGTTAAAAAGGAATCGACAGACATCGATAATATAATATCTAAATCGTTATAAGAATCAACTTCAATCAAATTGAGATTAAAACAATTGATTTTTTTCAGGAAATCATCTTCGTTGATGAAAACATTGCTTTCCAAAGAATCCATTGCAATACACCTCCTGAATTTGAAAGATTTAATTGTTCCATAAAATTGATTCAATCGTTTCGACTTCGCCCTCCGGCATGGGGATGTGCAGGCGTGTCAGCTCCGTAAAGCCCAGTTTATTCAGCAGCTGCTGGGATGGTATGTTGAAGGCAAAGCAGCCGCACTGGACGAAATCCATCTGCTCAGCGTTGAACAGCTCCGCAATGACAGCACGGACCGCTTCGGCGGCATAGCCCTTACGCTGAGCGGTGCGGCAGATGCAGTAGGAGAGGGTACAGCCTTGCCTGCCCTGCAATTGTTCCAGACCAGTGAGTTGTACAGGCACAGCGCAGACGCTCAGGTTGCCAATCAGATGACTGCGGGACTTTTCCATAATGCCGTAACAGCGGGGTTCCATATCCTTGAGCCAATTGAAATTGATGCGGATGTCCGCTTCTGTTTTCAGGATGGGCCGCCCCATCATCCGGGACATTTCATCATCTACGGCGTAGGCGGCGTAATCGGGAAAATCAGATTCTTCCAATCTGCGCAAAATCAGCCGGTCAGTTTTCAGAAAAATATTATTCATGGGGATCTTTGCTCTTATCCAGCGCGTCGAACTGTTTGACGATCTGGGGGTCTTTCAGCTTGATGACCTTGCCGGAGAGATAGCGCAGGCTGTTTTCCTCCGGGATATCCAGGAAGCTGATGCGGACGGCGCAGAGAGCCTGCGTCCGGGTGCCGGTGCGCTCGTTCATCTTGCGGTTGCCGTATTTGATGTCGCCCAGCACCGGCTTGCCCAGGTAGGCCAGATGCGCGCGGATCTGGTGGGTGCGGCCCGTGACCAGGCCGATCTTGCACAGGGCAAAAGGCCCGGCGGTGCGCAGAACATCCACATCGGTGATGATCTGCTTACGGCGCTCATCCTGAGATTGGTGGGCGTGGATGCTGACCTTGTTGTTCTTCTCGTCGTGCTCCCACCAGGCGGTGAAGCGGCCCGACTGCGGGATGCCCACGGTGATGGTGTAGTATTCCTTTTTGAGCAGGTCGGTGCGGATGATCTCGTTCATGTCCCGCAGGGCGGCGTAGCTCTTGGCAGCGATGACAAGGCCCTCGGTGCCGCGGTCCAGCCGGTTGCAGATGCCGGGCTTGAAGCGGTTCTCACCGCCCGCATCGTACTCGCCCTTCTGGGCCAGATACTGGGTGAATGCGTCCACAAGGTTGGCATCGCCGGTGCGGTCGCTGTGGCAGAGCAGGTGGGTGGGCTTGTACAGCACGGCAATGTTCTCGTCCTCATAGATGACGGTCACCTTGGGCTGGTTCTGCTGCTTTTTGGGGGCAGGCTTGCGGGCTGCAGGCTTTGCGCCCTCGGGCGGGAAGAATTCATCGTTGATGTACAGCTCAATGAGGTCGCCCGCCTTGAGCCGATCCTCGGGGGCTCCCTTTTTGCCGTTGACCTTGACCCGCTTGTTGCGGAAGCTCTTGTACAGCAGGCTGGTGGGGAGATCGCGCGTCACGCTCTGGACAAAGCGGGAAAGCCGCACGCCCTCGTCGTTTGCGGTGGCAGTAAATTGTTTCATAAGATCGTTCCTTTTATTGGATGAAAGACAAGCCCTCTCCGTCTTTGCTTCGCAAATCCACCTCTCCCAAAGGGAGAGGCAATGCATCTCCCGGGTTCAGTACATGCTGACCGAGAGCCACAAGGGGCTCTCCCTTTGGGAGAGCTGGCAAAGCCGCAGGCTTTGACTGAGAGGGCATATTGATTCATAAAAAAGCCTTTTCTCTATAATAAACCACCCTTTCTTTGAAGTCAACGCAGAATATTTCCTGTGCCCCCTTGTGTTTTGCTGAAAAAACGGTACTATTAGAGTAATAACGCAAAAGGAGAACGACCATGGCGAAGGAAAGCAGCCAGCATGAGGGGCACCGCCAGCGGATGCGCGCCCGGGTAGAGCAGTATGGTCTGGAAAGTCTGGAACCCCACGAAGTGCTGGAATATGTCCTTTATATCACCAACACCCGCAAGGACACCAACGGCCTTGCCCATGTCCTCATGGACCGGTTCGGAGACTTTGCCGGGGTGCTGGATGCTTCCGAGGAGGATCTGCTGACAGTGGAGGGCGTAGGCCCCTCCACCGCCCGGATGCTGCATCTTTTGCCGCAGGTCGGCAGATACTATACCCAGTGTGCGGTCAACGGAAAAAAATGCATGAAGACCACCGACCAGCTGGTCGAATACCTGATGGCACAGTTTGCCGGGACTGTGCAGGAACGCGCCCTGCTGACTGCGCTGGATGGCCGCAGCCGCATCAAGGGGCTGTTCTGGCTGCGGGACGGCACCAGCGACCGGGTGAGTCTGGAGATCAAGGATGTGGTGGCGGCAGCCCTCAAGGGCGGTACCGACAGTGTGGTGCTCTGCCATAACCACCCCAACGGCGTGGCCCTGCCCTCGCGGGAGGATCTGATGGCCACCGAGAATATCGTCCGGGCGCTGGGGCTGGTCAAGGTGCATCTGCGGGATCACATCATCCTGACCGAGAGCGAATATTTCTCCATGCGGGAGGCCAACCGCCTGCCGTTCTACGATTTCCAGACCGGGGAGATGCTCAGGCCGTATTGATATTATAAAATAATTGTGTTATAATCAACATGAAAAGCACAACTATTTGTAGTTCTATCTGAGAACAGAAAGGAGAACTGAGACATGGCCGATGAACAGTTCCATCTCGTCTCCAACTATGCCCCCACGGGCGACCAGCCCCAGGCCATTGAGCAGCTGGTAGAGGGCGTTGAGCGGGGCGACCGCTGCCAGACCCTGCTGGGTGTGACCGGCAGCGGCAAGACCTTTACCATGGCCAACGTGATTGCCCGGTGCAACCGCCCCACGCTGGTGCTGGCCCATAATAAGACGCTGGCGGCCCAGCTCTGCACCGAGTTCCGCTCGTTCTTCCCGGACAATGCGGTGGAGTATTTTGTTTCCTACTACGATTACTACCAGCCCGAAGCCTACATCCCCAGCACCGATACCTACATTGAAAAGGACAGCGCCATCAACGATGAGATCGACCGCCTGCGCCACTCGGCCACGGCGGCGCTTTCGGAGCGGCGGGATGTCATCATTGTGGCATCGGTGTCCTGTATCTACTCTCTGGGTGACCCCATCGATTACCGCAGCATGGTCATCAGCCTGCGGCCCGGGATGCAGATGGAGCGGGATGACCTGTGCAAAAAGCTGGTCACCCTGCAATATGAGCGGAACGACATCAATTTTATTCGCAATAAGTTCCGTGTTCACGGCGACACGGTGGATATCTATCTGGCCTACATGAGCGACCTTGCCATCCGGGTGGAGTTCTTCGGGGATGAGATCGACCGCATCACGGAGTTCAACCCCGTTACCGGCACCCGGCAGAACGTGGTGAAGCATGTGGCCATCTTCCCGGCCAGCCACTACATCGTCAGCGCCGATAAAAAGGCAGCGGCCATTGAAAAGATCCGCGCCGAGTGCGACGAGCAGGTGAAGAAGTTTACCGCCGAGGGCAAGCTCATTGAAGCCCAGCGCATCCAGCAGCGAACGAACTACGACATCGAGATGCTGACCGAAGTGGGGATCTGCAAGGGCATCGAGAACTACTCGGCGGTGCTGTCGGGCCGTGCGCCGGGCAGTATGCCCACCACCCTGCTGGATTATTTCCCGGAGGATTTTCTGCTTTTTGTGGATGAGAGCCATGTGACCCTGCCGCAGGTGCGTGCTATGTACGGCGGCGACTACGCCCGCAAAAAGACGCTGGTGGAATACGGCTTCCGTCTGCCGTCGGCCTTTGACAACCGTCCCCTCAAGTTTGAGGAGGTGGAAAGCAAACTGAACCAGATGGTGTTCGTCTCGGCCACGCCGGGCGAGTACGAGCGCCGGAACAGCACCCGGATCGCGCAGCAGGTCATCCGGCCCACCGGCCTGCTGGACCCGCTGATCTCGGTGCGGCCTGTGGAGGGGCAGGTGACTGACCTGCTGGGCGAGATCAACGCCCGCACGGCGAAGAACGAGCGTGTTCTTGTGACCACCCTGACCAAGAAGATGGCCGAGGACCTGACCGACTTCTTGACCGAGCAGGGCATCAAGGTCAAATATATGCACCACGAGGTAGATACCTTTGAACGGATGGAGATCATCAAAGATCTGCGCCTGGGCTCCATCGATGTGGTGGTGGGCATCAACCTCCTGCGTGAGGGCCTGGATCTGCCGGAGGTCAGCCTTGTGGCGATCCTGGATGCCGACAAGGAAGGCTTTCTGCGCAGTGAGACCAGCCTCATCCAGACCATTGGCCGCGCGGCCCGCAACGCCGAGGGTCTGGTCATCATGTACGCCGATGAGGTGACGGACAGCATGGAACGCGCCATCACCGAGACCGAGCGCCGCCGTGCCATCCAAATGGCCTACAATGAAGAACACGGCATCGTGCCTAAGACCATCGTCAAGGCCATTGCGGACAGCATTGAGATCAGCGATAAGGCGGAGAACGCAAAGCGGAATACCCGCCGCATGGGCAAACTGGAGCGGGAAGCTGCCATCGAGCGCCTGACCCGGGAGATGAAGGAGGCCGCCAAGCTGCTAGAATTTGAGCATGCGGCCTTCCTGCGTGACCAGATCGACCGCCTGCGCCGGGGCGAGAACCCCACTGTGGACTCGGATGCCGAGACCGAGCGCAGGCAGAACCATGCACAGACACAGAGAAGAGGGAGAAAGTACCTTGGCAAACGATAAGATCGTCATCAAAGGCGCACGGGAGCACAACCTGAAGAATATTGATCTGACCCTCCCGCGCGAAAAATTCATTGTTATGACCGGCCTGTCCGGTTCCGGCAAGTCGAGCCTTGCCTTCGATACCATTTATGCCGACGGCCAGCGCCGCTATGTCGAGAGCCTGTCCAGCTACGCCCGGATGTTCCTGGGCCGGATGGACAAGCCCGATGTGGACGAGATCACTGGCCTGTCGCCGGCCATTTCCATCGACCAGAAGACCACGAGCCACAACCCGCGTTCCACCGTGGGCACTGTGACCGAGATCTACGATTATCTGCGCCTCTTATACGCCCGCGTGGGTGTGCCTCACTGCCCGGTCTGCGGCCGGGTCATCAGCCAGCAGACCGTGGATGAAATGGTGGATGCTGTCCTGAAACTGGACGAAGGTACGAAGTTTCAGGTGCTGGCTCCGGTCGTCCGCCAGCGCAAGGGCACCCAGCAGAAGGAGCTGGACGCAGCTCGCCGGGGCGGCTACTCCCGTGTCCGCATCGACGGGGATCTCTATGACCTCGACGAGGAGATCACGCTGGAAAAGAACATCAAGCACACAGTGGAGATCGTGGTGGACCGCCTTGCCATGCGCAAGGGCATCCGGGGCCGTCTGGCGGATTCGCTGGAAACTGCGCTGGCTCTGACCGGCGGCATCGCTGAGGTCGATGTCATCGGTGGGGAATGCATGACCTTCAGCCAGAACTTTGCCTGCCCAGAGCACGGCATCTCCATCGGGGATCTGTCGCCCCGGCTCTTCTCCTTCAACAACCCCCAGGGTGCCTGTGAGAAGTGCACGGGCCTTGGTACGTTTATGCGGGTGGACGAGGAACGCATCCTGCCCAATAAGAACCTGTCCATCCGGCAGGGAGCCATCAAGGCCAGCGGCTGGTATTACGCCGAAGGCTCCGTCAGCGAGATGTACTATCTTGGCCTTGGCAAAAAGTACGGTTTCACGCTGGATACGCCCATCAATGAGATGAGCACGGAGGCCGTCAACGCCCTTTTGTACGGCACCAACGGCGAAAAGATCGAGATGCACCGAACCAATGAGTTCGGCAGCGGTGTCTACTATAATACGTTTGAGGGCATTGTGGAGAACCTGGAGCGCCGCTTCCGGGAGACCAACAGCGAGTGGATGAAGGAAGAGATCGGCAGCTTCATGTCCGGCGTCGAGTGCCCGGACTGCCATGGCCGCCGCCTGAAGCCGGTGGTGCTGGCCGTTACCATCGGGGACAAAAACATCAGCGAATTCTGCGAGATGTCCATCCGGGATGAACTGCGCTTCATCGCGGAAAATGAGCCGAATCTGACCGAAAAGCAGAAACAGATCGGCGGGCAGATCATGAAGGAGATCAAGAACCGCCTGCAATTTTTGCAGAGCGTGGGTCTGGATTACCTGACGCTGGCCCGCTCGGCAGGCACACTGTCCGGCGGCGAGAGCCAGCGCATCCGCCTGACCACCCAGATCGGCAGTGCGCTGTCCGGTGTGCTGTATGTTCTGGACGAACCCAGCATCGGCCTGCACCAGCGCGACAACGACAAGCTCATCGCGACCCTGAAGGATCTGCGCGACCTGGGCAATACGGTCATCGTGGTCGAACACGACGAGGATACCATGCGTAGCGCCGATTATATCGTGGATGTCGGCCCCGGTGCTGGCGTCCACGGCGGCGAGATCGTGGCAGCCGGCACGGTGAAGGACATCTGCAAGGCCAAACGAAGCATCACCGGCGATTATCTGTCCGGCCGCAAGCGCATCCCGGTGCCGGAGATCCGCCGTGCAGGGAATGGCAGCTGCCTGACCGTGAAGGGGGCCCGCGAGAACAACCTGCGCAACATCGACGTCCGTTTCCCGCTGGGCGAGTTCATCTGCGTCACAGGCATTTCCGGTTCGGGCAAGTCGAGCCTCATCAACGAGATCTTGTACAAGACGCTGGCCAGCGAGCTGAACGGTGCCCGCGCCCGCGCAGGCAAGTGCGATGGGGTAGAGGGGCTGGAATTTGTCGATAAGGTCATCGGCATCGACCAGCAGCCCATTGGCCGAACCCCGCGCTCCAACCCGGCCACTTATACCGGCGTGTTCAACGACATCCGCGCCGTTTTCGCCGAGACGCAGGACGCCAAGATGCGCGGCTACGGCCCCGGACGGTTCAGCTTCAACGTCAAGGGCGGCCGCTGCGAGGCCTGTGAGGGCAACGGCATCCTGCAGATCGAGATGCACTTTTTGCCGGACGTCTACGTCCCCTGCGAGGTGTGCAAGGGCGCCCGCTACAACCGCGAGACGCTGGAGGTGAAGTACAAGGAGAAGACCATCTCCGACGTGCTGAACATGACGGTGGAAGAGGCAGTGGTCTTCTTTGCCAACCAGCCCAAAATCGCCCGCAAGCTGCAGACGCTGCTGGATGTGGGCCTGGGGTACGTGACCCTGGGGCAGAGCGCTACCACCCTTTCGGGCGGCGAGGCACAGCGGGTCAAGCTGGCCAATGAGCTGGCCCGCCGCGGCACCGGTAAGACGGTGTATATCCTCGACGAGCCGACCACCGGTCTGCACATCGCCGATGTCCACCGCCTCATTGAGGTGCTGCAGAAACTGGTGGACGCGGGCAACACCGTCATCGTCATCGAGCACAACCTCGACCTCATCAAATGCGCAGACCACATCATCGACCTCGGCCCCGAAGGCGGCAGCGCAGGCGGCCTGGTCATCGCAGAGGGCACCCCGGAGCAGGTGGCCGAAGCAGAGGGCAGCTTCACGGGCCAATATCTCAAGCCGCTGCTGGAAAAGGACAAGCTGCTGCGCCAGCAGGAGGCCGAGGCAGCACAGAACGCGCCTGCCGCAAAGAAATCAAAAAAGAAAGAACGTGCTCCAGAGGATTTTACAAAAATCTGAAAAATCTTCAAAAAACTGTTGACAAACACCCGTGATTCGCGTATAATATCTCCTGTCGCCACGCTTCGGTAGGGAAGCGGCGGTCGATATCCGGGTGTAGCGCAGTTTTGGTAGCGCGCTTGAATGGGGTTCA
>OHFB01000171.1_pt1 | contig 36536 bp, 25 predicted proteins | sample 1567461 | NCBI WGS metagenome assembly OHFB01 (sample SAMEA3879566, study PRJEB24766) | human gut metagenome | biome: human-associated habitat; feature: feces | place: USA | collected 1985/1987
AAAAATTCCATCATTTTTTCAAAAGGCCCTTCTACTTACTCTGAATAAGGGGTGCCGTTTGGCAGGGTGTTTTCGAGAAATTTCTCAATTTTTCTATCAAGACGCAAAAAAGCCGCCCTCCCGATGATGGGAGGACGGCTGATAATCACTATTGACTTATAGGTGACTCATATAGAAATAGAGCACCGGCCAAGCGGTCGGTGCCCTATTTCTAAGTATTCTTGTCCTGCTTCAGTTTCTCTTTAATAATTGCCAAACTTTTTTGCCTTGAAGTGTCTATCGAAAATCCAGCGACGACTTCTTGCATCGTTTCAGAACTCCAGTAGATTTTTAGCTTTTCTTTTGCACGTGTAATTGCTGTATAGAAAATGCCGTGTGTTATTTTTTCAGCGTTGCTACTCGGAATAACAACCTTAACTGACCTATATTCTAAGCCCTGCGCTTTATGAATTGAAACCGCATAGGCAAGTTGAAACGGTACGATGGTTTTTTTGCGATCTTCATCTGCCATTTCCTCTTCAAAATCAAATACATCAAATCGTATTCGGGTCACATCATCAATTATATCGATGAATTCTATGCCATCGTTTTGGCAATCTTGCTCTGTTAACGGGATCTCTACATCTACTGTAAATCTGATTCTACTGTCAAACAGTTCTATTTGGACAATTCGCCCTTTTAAATTATTATAGAGCAGAGAAAATCTGTCCGTGTCATTGAACAATATATGATCGCCAACTTTATATTTCCAGTCTCTCCAGACAACAGCCGTTTCTGTGTTAGCATTTTGGAAATAGCTATTCATATTATTCAAGCCAAATTTTCCATCATAGTTCAAGCATAAAATCACCTCATCCATTATCTCGGAATAGAGCACTCCTTCGCCAATATTTTCAGAAAATGGGCCGTCGATAACAAGTTTTTCCGTTATTAGCGCACCCTTATTTCGAGTCTCGTTCCAAAGCTCAATTAAACCGGGATCCTTTGTTCTCCAAGTGCTTACGAGTTCAACATTCGAACCTTTAGTCTTAATAATATCCTTGGCATAAGTAAACCAATTACCGAAATCAATAGATTCTATCTGATAGGTGTCTCCCGCAAGTACTAAGAATGTATCCGGGCGCATTTTCTCGAGGAATACCTTCATTGCACGGTTATCAATGGTGCTGCATTCGTCTACAAAGATAACATCATAATCAGGAAGGTTTACTCTCTTCGTAAAACTATTGATGCTTACAAAACTGGCATCAGCCCCCGGATTATTAATTCGCCTCTGCAGATTCTGCAAGGCCGTATGTGTTTTGGTAAGAAACAATTTCCGACGCCCAGACAGCATTGTCGAGATCATATCGATTAGGGTCGTTTTTCCGGTACCGGCAGCTCCGTAAATAAGAAGTACGCGGGAGTTTACAAAAGCATATTTAAGAGTTTCTTCTTTTTTAGGATCAGAAAAAGCAATATTGCAATCTCTCAAGTATCTTTCATTAACTTCTTTTTGGCCTTTATTTGGGAGCTGCGATAGTTCCAGTAGTTTATTTAAAATAAAGAGCGTCGAAGCTTCATATGCTGCAATACAAGCAACATTTCCATCCGAAATGATTTCATACCCTTTCTGTCTTTCCCAATCGTCTAAGCAATCATTATATTTCTGGATTGCCTGTTCTGTTAAGTCTCCACCAAGATTGCAGTAAATTTCGCCGGTATCTTGCATAGACTTTACAATAGACCAGTATGGAACAGCGATCTCAGTCTTTTCTTTTTCAACTACTCTGGCTAAGTACTTGGCTTGACTTAGTTGACTTGTTTTACTGTCTGCTAAATCAGAAGCAAGTGGGTTACGCTCAAACGGAAAGCATTTTTTAGATAGGTATAAATCCCTGCATTTCCATTGCGGATTAAACTGAGACGGCATAACGCGTTCCAAAAGATCTTCGCGCAGATTCAGTAACAGATATCGAACTGTATATCGTCCGAAGCGTGTCGAACCTGTAGAATAGTTGTCCCTCAGCTGCTGTAAAACATCTTTGAAATAAGAGGTGTTTGCTTTTTTGTAAACTGACTCCAAAAGATTCGAGAAAGGTATCTCACGAAGATCAATCATTTCCAGAAAATCCATACCTGTTTCTGTTAGGAATCTCATCAGTGCATCATATTCTCCATATTTTGAAGAAAGCTGAAGGCGCATATTAAGTATCTTTCCAAGCTTGTTCAAGCATTTGGGATCTACCGAAACACGCCAAGCTGTGATAATTTTAATTTCTGTATCGACACCCCAGAGATTAATGAATGATGGGACATAGTCGATTTGTACAGAATAGCCTGTAGAAATGTCAAGTTTGGTATATGCTGTAATTCGGTTATACTTTGACGCATAGATGTCCGCTTGCTGCAGTGTTACCTCAAAATAACGCTCTTTACCAACATAAAACGGCGTCCTTTTTTGAATATAAAACCTCGTATTACTGTTATGTTTCTGCTCAGTTTTTGGGTTTGAGAAAGCGTTCGCCACCAACTCATAGTATTGTTTATCCTGTTCATCGGTTCCGGTATATTCCTGAAATTTCTCCAAGTTCTGAAGCGCGGTGATGCCGTAGTTTTCGTAGAGCGATTGGCGTATCTGCCACATAAAGCTATAGTACTTCAGCATTAGTCGTTCTGCTTGACCCTCCTCGGGAATTCGACGCCCAATATATTGCAATCCTCGGTAAAAATTTCCTAAATACTTTGTATTTGCCCTTAAGAGTGAGTATTCCCACGCAAAGCCAGCGCTGGGATTTTGACAGCCATCTTTCATTGCATTCAACAGTAATGCTGAAATGCACAGATCATTCAATCTCGTCAGAATTCTCCGTGAAATGTTGTCGCGGTTCTTATTTAGAATGCTTAAATTGTCAATGCTTTCCGTGATTTCCTCATCACAGGCCTCGACAATTCGCTTAGCTTCTTCAAAAGAATAACTATGCCGCTCCAATTGGTTTACAAAGGAATGCCGTTCGGCGATTTCTTCTAACCTCTCGCAAAAAGCTAAAACACTTTCGTCGTCGTTCAAGATTTCCTCTTCCGGTGAAAAACTGACTGTCATACTGCCTTTTGCAAAATCAATACTGTTGAGGAAGTTGGGCGACATATACTTCCAAAATACTCTCTCATTCCCACGTTCAGCGGGATTGAGAATCACAAACAAAATTCCCGGATCAAGAGATACTCTGTCACATATAAAAGCAGGAAAAGCGAGATCTTTTAGTGTGTACTTGATAACACCCTCGCGCTCAGTATAATTGCGTGTTCCCTTTATTTGGACATAGAAAGTCTGCTTGGGCCGCCTAGAAATGTCAGGGTCGGGAACAAACTCGAAAGTGCCATCGTGATTGGGCCACTTATCATCTGATGCAAAAGAAGTGTTGATTCTCCCATTTGAACGAAGAAATGTCTCCAAAACAGATACTGCCGCACGGTCATCATCGGAACGCTCTGTGTGGGTTTTGATATGTCTTTCAATATTTGCATTTGTTTGATCTAGCACTATCATCCCTCATTTCTGTTCTCGTTATCACCAATTATATCAAATGAGTTGCTTCAACAATTCCACCGCGCTCTCCTCGTTCGGGTCATTCATACCCAGTTCACCACGAAAAGCACGGGCGAGAATGGATTTCTTCATCAGGTCGATCTGGTCAAGGACTGCTTCAGCGGCTTCTTTGGTCTGCTGTTCTTTTCCTATCCACATCTTAATGACTTTCAATATCTCGTTCTGTTCCTCGATAAGCGGTATTTTTAATTGTAATGCACGAATGTCATTCAAGCTGAGCCCAACTTTTGTAGCCCCTCGCTGCTTTTCCTGCATTTGTTTCAAGCCAATATCAGATACAAGATACCACGCAATAAATTCAGCACTCTCACTCATGACGGGTCTTGCCAATGCAATATGCTGGTTTATATATCCCTCGAAATCATCATTGCGAACCAATCCCACCATTCCCACATCGGCTGTAATAGAAATGAGAATGTCATTTTTACGGATGCGACTTCGCTGCCCTTCAGCCTTGTTCGGAAGTTTCACATGCTGAATGTCAGAGAAATCTAATTCGATCGTCCCGTGGTCAAGGTTGCCCATCCGAATGAATACAGCACCCGATTCATCGTAATACTTAGCCCATCCACGAGAACCGCTCGTTACATATTCAAAGAGGGAATCCGCTGCTACTTCTTTCCAAGTATCAAGCGACAGCCCGTGTGTCCTCCGCCATTTCGCAGTCAGTTCCCCGGTGAAGGCCTTGTGGAGAATAGCGGCTTTGCGGGTTTCAAAGCTATCCACTACGGCCTGTGCCTTTTCCTTGGCCTCATCCAGCTTGGCAAACAGGCTTTCGATGCGGTCAACAATGCGCTGCTGCTCGGCGAGAGGGGGAATAGGAGTAGGGAATTCCTGTAGGTTTCCTAAACGAATATATGGTATAGCTGTCCCGAACATCTTGCCTTTGTTAAAATCGAACCATCTATATTTAAACCAATAAAAAATATAATCAAAGCAAAGTGGTTCTGCAATTTTTACTACATATGTCCGTTGATAGGCTTCAAATTTTCCGTTATAACGACTTATGTTATTGATGTCACCATTTCCGGCAAGTAATATAGCTCTACAATCGAATGAATATCCGTGGCATCGAATTGGCTCGGCTGCACAAGTAAAAAACGGATATTTGCCCTCATCGCTACCGTAATTAGCATCTTTCTTTCCGGTCTGAATTGTAGAAATTGATTTGAAATATGTCCAACACCAATTCTCTGGCAGCTTGTACGGCCACTCCCAATCCGGCACTAAAGCTGCCTGCAACCGCTCTTCGGGCGTGAGGGCGGTTTCTTTTTTTGCTCTTGCCATCACTTTTCCTCCGTCAGAGCACGAAGCTCACGCACAACGCTTTTCAGCAGATCGACCGCTTCTTCCAGATTCGCAATCGCTTCCTCTCCGCTTTCTACAGGGTCAGGGAGATCGTCATAATCCACAATGGAGTCGTCACGAATCAAGCCAAGGTCAAGACTATCGTCCGGATTCTTGGCGATCTCCTCACGAGTGAATTTGCTCCAGCGCTCGCCCGTGCGCTTGGACGGGTCTTCATACCCTGCCACAAACTCGTCGAAATCACTCTTGCGCAGCTGCCGGGTCTTACCAAAGCTGTCCATATTGGTGCGCATATCGTAGAATGCAACCTCGGTGGTGTTATCCTGCTCGGTTGTCCCTCGGGTAAAGAACAGCACATTGGTCTTGACGCCCTGCGCATAGAAAATGCCGGTAGGCAAGCGCAGAATGGTATGCAGATTGCAGAAATTCATCAGTTCCCGGCGCACGCTGGCACCGTCACCGGCGGCAAACAACACATTATCCGGCAGTACCACGGCGCAGCGGGCCTTGCCGTCCGCCTTCAGGCTGCGATAGATCACCTGCAAGAAGTTCAGCTGCTTGTTGGAGGTCTGGAAAGAGATGTCATCCCGTGTGGCACGCTCACCGCCCTTTTTCGTGCCAAAGGGCGGATTGGTCAGAATGACATCAAAATCTTTCAACCCCTTGGCGCTTTGTGCGAGAGAATCCCCCAATGTGATATTGGCATTCATATTGTGCAGATAGGCATTCATCAATGCCAAGCGATGGGTTTCGTGCACCAGCTCCACACCGTTGAATGCTTTGTTCTGCTGGAAATCTGCCTGACGGTCAGAGAGTGCATACATATCGTTATTCGCATTGACATAGCGGTTGGCTGCAATCATAAAGCCAAAAGTACCGCAGGCCGGGTCAAAGCACTTGTCGCCCAGCTGGGGTTTGATGAGCTCCGTCATCACATCGATCAGCACACGAGGGGTAAAGTACTGACCGGCACCGGACTTCTTCTCGTTGGCGTTCTTCTCTAAGAGCCCTTCATACAGGTCGCCCAGACCTTCCTCTTTGGCCTCATACCAGTCCAGCTTATCAATCTCCGTGATGATTTTTTCGAGGTTTTTCGGCGCCTCGATGCTGGAGGATGCGTTGGCGTAAATCTGCGCCACGCGGCCAACGGATTCTTCGCCCAGCTTGCTGAGCAGCGTATAGTAGTGCTTTTTCAGGTCAATGCCGGAACGGCTGGTCAAAGAGCCCCAACGATACGCTTCGGGAATATCCTTATCTGCACCGGTCTCATCGGCCATTTTCAAAAACAGAATGTAGGTCAGCTCTGTCACATACTGGTGATAAGTAATACCGTCATCCCGCAGCACATTGCAGAGGTTCCAAAGTTTCTGTACAATATCTTGCGTGCTCATTTAAGCTGCTCCTTCGTAAATATAAGTGTTGATCTCGCGGATAATCTCCGCAAGCTGCCCGCCAAACTTCTTGTTAAAGCGTGCGAAACCGCCATCCATCTTGAACGCCGGTGCCTCAAAGGTCTCGGTATTGAGGATGCTCTCGTGAAGCATATATACCTTGATCTTTTCCAGCAGATCCAGCTGCATTTTGTTAAAGTGATGCGCCGAAATCAGTTTAGAAAAGGCCATTTTCACGCGGTCATCGTGGTTCACCAGCGGCGTTTTAAGTACAGCCCGACGAACAAAGGCGATAATGTCTGCCACGATCCGTTCGTTGCTCACCGCACTGGCCGCTTCGTTCAGGCTGCTCTCGGTGAAATTCTCCTTATCCAGTTCCAGCTTTAACTCCCGAAGCTGCGCCCGGGTCATATCGCTGGGGCGGGTGCAGGCTATGCGGATCGCTTCGATACGGTCTTTGTTCTCATTAACATAGGCCACAAAAGAGTCCAGATAATCCTGCGGTTTTTCCGTGTCACCATAGCCGCGGGTCGTTTCCAAAAGAGTATCTTCCTTTTCGGAATAGTAATGTCCGCGCTTTTTGCCCTTCAGGTTGTCAAACCAAAGCAGGAAATCCTTATCCTCCCGGCAGCGTTGCACAAAAGCTTCCTCTGTACAGCTTTTCAATTCCTTCGCATATTCCCGAATTGTTTTTCCGCCTAAACGCTCGGATACATCATACTTTTGCTCATCGGTCAGATTGTTGCTCTTACGCTGCAATCTTGCCAAAATGCGATCTTTGACAGGCTGCTTGCTGGCCTCACCCGGACGGAACAAATCCTCCAACAATTCAGCCATTGATTTGCTGACGGAGACTGACTTCATATTGGAAGTGTCGTCCAAGTCCTCGTACACGCGAACTGCATCGAAGATATTGAAGTGCGTCTTTCCGATTTCCGGGCAAAGGCGAGTAGCGCGTCCCAGCATCTGCTCAAAGAGGATCCGGCTGTTGATCTTGCGCATAAACACCAAATTGCAAATTGCCGGCACATCGATTCCGGTAGTCAGCAGGTCGACTGTTACGGCAATGTTGGGGTACTGGTTGTTTTTGAACTGCTTGATCACCTGCAAAATCTTCTTTTTGTTGCCGCCGGCAGTTTTGCCCGTGATTTTCATAATGGCATCATTGGAAATGCCATAGGGCTTGTAAATCTCTCGGAGCGTATCCACAATACGGTCAGCGTGTGCATCATTTACTGCGAAAATCAGCGTCTTTTCTCCACTTTCCGGATTCAGGTAGGTCGAAACTTCTTCCAGCACCTTGCGGGTATGATCCGGCAGAACAATTTTGCGGTTGAACTCCGACACATCGAAATCCATTTCATCGTCTAAAACTGCACCGTTCAAAAGTTCATTGGTGTTGGGGTCATATTGCGCCAAGGTTTCACCCTTCTTGAACTGTGCGTCATTTTCAATGAAATCCGTATTAATCAGATATGGAGGGTCGTGATCCACCAGCCAGCCATCAATAACCGCCTCACGGTAGCTGTAGGTATAGACCGGCTCCCCGAAAATCTCGGTCGTGTGCAGGGCGGGCGTAGCAGTCAAGGCAACTTTCATCGCATCGAAATACTCGATAACCTGCTTGTACTTGCTCATATAATCATCCTGATTATCGTAGAGGATTTCTTCTTCCGTCATTTCACGGTCAAGAATATAGCCTCGGTGGGCTTCGTCCACAATAATCAAATCAAATGCACCGGGCATCAAATCCGGTTCTTCTGCCAGAATCGTGCGTTTCAAAAGCCCCTGCACCGTTGAAATGCTGACCTTGGTTTCCAGATTGATGATGTTGTCATCGATCGCTTTGATCTCATATATTTTGTCCAGCGTCAGCAGTTCCTTCAGCTTGACATCTTTGAAGGTGTCCATTGCCTGCTCACCGAGGGACACTCGATCCACAAGGAAAAGAATACGACGGAAACGCTTGGATTCCAGCATCTTGTAGATAAGTCCCAGAACAGTACGGGTTTTGCCCGTTCCGGTGGCCATTGCAAGCAAGGCCGTTCTCTTGCCGTCAACGATTGCCTCTGTTGCCTTATCAATGGCCTTGATCTGGTAGTCGCGCAGATTCAACCCATTAGGATCTGTCATAAACGAATTATCTGCTGCAGCCAGCGCTTGATTGGCCGCCGCTGTATTCTGACCAAGTTTTTCCATCAGGTCACTTGGGCTAAACCAGTTCCGAATAGGATACGGTTGATTTTCCTGTTCCCGGACATCCAAAAACCAAATACCAGACTTCGTCCGCAGCTGCTCTAAATACGCCCTGCCATTTGAAGCAAAGAGGAAGGGGACCTGATAACCATTCCAGTTTCCAACCGTATGTGGAATATCCTCCGGCTTAATATGTGCAGCATAGTCCTTTACCTGCACATCGATGGTAGATGCCACATCTTCCGACATCTTTTTTGCATCCATCAATGCTACGAGCTTCTCGCCAACGAAGAATGCATAATCCGCATACCCGTTTTTGTAAAAGGCCGAATTGGTAGGCCATTCGCTGATGGCAATATTTCTCCCCTTTACAGGACGCGTTCCTTTGCTGTAGCGCAGGTTCTGCGTATCAGCTTCCCAACCAGAAAGACGAAGCTGCTCGTCAATCAAGCATCTGGTCTGCGCCTCATTCCAATTCATCATAGCGGAGACAGATTCTGACCGCCTTGCGCGCTCCTTCTGCGTTTTGCCCGAAGCGGCGGTCTTGACCACGGCCAGTTGCTTCGTCAATTCCTCGATTTTCCTTTCCTGCTCGGCAATAACGGATTCCAAATCTTCGTGCGTGGTCTCGCTCGGCATAACGAACTCAGGCGCAATATATCCCCAGTCTCCATAGGTTTCCATAAACCAAACAGCAAGATTGTATGTCAATGATAGCAATGTCTTTGCTTCGTCCACGGAGTCCGTACCTATATGTACTGCCGAGTTTCTTGTCTTGCGAAGAACATATAGCGTGTTGTCAATTTCGTGCGGCAATAAACCGGCTCGCTTCAAAATGCGAATTCGATTTGCGTGGGTGTTGTCAACAGCCGGCTCCGCAATGTGCTCAAAGACAAGGATTTCCTGCACTAAGCGCTCGGCAAACATTCCAAGTTTATAGATACAGGCATTGGGATCAGAATAGACATAGGTTTCTGCGGTTGCGCCGATCTGTGCCAATGCAGGCCAGTATCGATTCAGAAAATCAAAATTTGATTTCATAAGCAGTCTCCCTCGATTTTTGTTAATTCATTTAGCATTTGATATAAGCACATCTCCAAAGTGCCAATTTGGCACTTTGGAACCACCGTGCTGGCACTTTGGGATTTCGCCAAAGTATCAATTTGATACTTTGGAATTCTCACTCCTCATCCAACCGCCACTTCGACCTTTTTACCGCTGAAGGCCACGCCGTATTTATAAATCGTCCTGACCCCGGCGGTCGTCAGCTCGGTTTCGTATTTCTTGTCGTTGATCTGCTGCAAGGCCGTCTCGGACAGCTTTTTCAGCTTTTCGTCGCTGCAATTTTTCCCCGCCTTCAGTTCGATCAGAATGCCCGGAAGTCCTTTTTTCGTGGGCTTCAGCTGAATGTCATAGCGCCCGTCGCCCGATTCCCGGTTGGAGGTCACGAAAGCGCCGCCCAGCAGGGCGCACAGTCCCAGCATAAAGCCGTGATAGAAGTTCTCCCCGGCAGTATCGAAGGAGCTGACTGACTGGGTCAGCAGCGTCTGGATCTGCGCTTTCAGCCGTGCGTTATCGCCGGAGAAGATGGCCTCCTGAACGGAGATTGCCGTGGACGGCGGGATCAGGTTCTCCAACCGCTGCAAGATCTCCTTGTTATACACCAGAGAAATCTCCCGGTTGGGCAGGGAGACCTCGCACATAAAATCGCCGCTGAAGGAGGGCGTGGTTTTCAGTGCCTTCAGATAGCCGGTCACCAGCAGAAAGCTGTAAATGGTGGAGGGATTGCTCTTGATCTGCGGATAGATCACGCCGGTGTCGATGAAGGTGGTGAAGGTCTCGCCGTTGACCAGGGAGGTCAGACGGTTATAAATCTCCTCATCTGCCTGGGCAAGCACTTCCCCGATAATATCGTTGCTGCCGGTGGAGACCCAGAAGGGCCTCGGCTCACACTCGTTACTGAAGTAGTTGACCACCGACCACGGGTTGAAAATCTCCGTCTTGCCGAAGCGGTAGCCGTCGTACCACTGGCATATTTCATCGAACTTATCGGCAGCGCCGTAGTATTCCGCCATCTCCATCACCTCGTCGGCGGTGAAGCCGAAGTAGGCGCTGTATTTGTTGTCCAGCACGGAGTTGATGGACAGGTTGTTCATCCCGCTGAAGATGCTCTCCTTGGCCACCCGCAGAATGCCGGTGAGGAAGCCGAAGGACAGGTGCTGATTATCCTTGAAACCGCCGGAAAACAGGTTCCGCATAAACCGGATGACCTTGTCGTAATAGTCCTTCTGGTAGCCCTGCTGGATGGGGGTGTCATACTCGTCGATGATGATAATGGGCGCAGTGCCATAGTGTTTGTGCAGCATAGTGGACAGGTCCAGTAGTGCCGAAGCCAGCTCTACCTCGCTGACCTTGCCGTCTGCCAGCTTTGCATAGGTCTTTTTGCTGTACTCGTCGCACTTTTCACTGGTCAGCAGCTCCTTGTGCCGCCGGGTCTCCTTTGCGAAAATATCCCGGATGGCCGCAAAGGTCTCCTCCCAAGTATCAAACTTCACATCCTTGAAGGTCAGGAAGATCACAGGGTACTTGCCCTGATAATCCCGGTACTTCTGGCCGCAGGCCCAGATCTTCTTGTCCCGGAAATAAACAGAGGTATCCTTGTCGCTCTTTTCAAAGTAAGTGCGCAGCATATCCATATTCAGCGTCTTGCCGAAGCGCCGGGGACGAGTGAACAGCGTCACCATCGGACGCTCGTCGATGAAATCCTTGATCATCATCGTCTTGTCGATGTAGTAGTATTCCGACGATGCAAGGCAGTAGTTGGACACGCCGATGGGCAGGGGCAGCTTCGGCGCGCGCTCCGTCTTGCGGAAAGCGCCCGTCTTGAGCCGCTGATCCGCCGGCTTCTGCGTATCAGCGGGGATCAGCCAACGATTGCCCTGCTTTTCCGCACCAGCGATTCTCCCATTCTTGCAGAGCGTCGCAACTCTCCGCTCCGTTATATTCCAGCGCACTGCTGCCTCTCTTACCGAGATCATTTCAGCCATAGGGGATACCTCCACGCATAAAATCACAAGTACATTATACCCGGATAAAAGAACAATGTCAACAAAGTTCGGAACAATGCCATTGTAAAACAGCATTGTTCTTTTTCTGCATATAAAATAAGCGGAGGTCATCGACCCCCGCTTGCTCGTTACCCATATACAATTTCCTGCATCACGGCCTCGTTTGCCCGATGTCGGATGCCGTTCATCTTCCGCACCCACGCTAACGGGTCATCGGCTTTCAAGGCCTCCGTCACGCCCTCGGTGTCTGCGTATTGTTCTACCAGCCGAAGAAAGAGTTCCTGCGCCTGCTCCTCGATGTCTGCAAGGTGCCCGTCCAGTGTCCCGGCGGTCAGCAGGTTATAATACAGCACCCGGTGGTGCTCTTTCAGATAAACTCGCCGCCGCTGCCCGTAAACGCCGATGGGGCGTTCTTCTTCGGGCGGTAAGCAAACATCCGGCAGGCAGTAGTCGCCCTGCCTTGTGTGAGTGCCGCCCAGCTGCTCAAATAGCGATTCCATATACGATCCTCCCACTCAAAATTTCCCCGGCAGGTCTGCAACACAAAATGCACCTGCCTTTCGGTTACAGTCTACCAAAACCGAAAGGCAGATGCGAGTGTGCGAATTTTTAAATCGCAGATTTTCTAATTGACATTATTTACTTTCCAAGATATAATTTCTAGTGTAGGTTATGTTAAATTTGAGTAACTTGTATGACGGAGCGACGAGAAATCCGAAAAGAACAACGGACTCAAAACTTCTACAAGCTTAAAATATGTAATTCCTAGATACTATCAATGTCGATTAAAATTCTCGTTACGCCATTGAGAACCCACAAGATAGGCTCCGGGAGATTCTCCTCTCCTTTGAGGTGGGCCCAGTTGCTGTATCAAAGCTTTACACCATACTTCTTAGGCAGTCATTTAGGTGACCGTCTTGGTTGTTGTACGTGTAAAGTTCCAATTCGGATAGATTGAGACCATACACGCATAATGTGTATGGTTTTACTTTTTGTCCGGACTGGAGGTGAAAGTAATGAAAATCAATAAATGCAACGCTCTGCGATTTTGGGAAGAGTGCTACGGCAGCAAACAGTATGCAGAGGATTTTCACGGGAATTTAATGTGTAAAGACGGCTATGGTAACAATAACTTCTCTGTAAACTATTATGGGCAAGAAATATATTGTGGGTGGAACATTCATCATATATTGCCGTCAGCTTGCGGAGGAACAAACGCAAAAAGCAATTTGCTCTGTACTAATATTGCAACGAATGAAGAAGCTGGAGACAGAATCACATTTTGGATTGGTGAATCCCTGTATCAAGTTAAACGGATATACGGAACAAGAGATCACGAAATCATTAGAATTGAGTAAGGAGTTTTATTTATGGGAAAACACTTTTTTGACTACGATGACGGAAATTTTGCTCATACAATCTCAGACAATATGGCAATTGACTCTGACGGCGATTTGCTGATGCGTATGGGAGATAATATGGCAATGGATATGGATTCAGGTGAATTACATATCATATCCGGTTGGCCGGATGATGAAGATGATGACTAATTGATAAGCAGCCGCCTCTACGAAAATGCAGAGGCGGTTACTTTTACTACTTCCGCTTCATCTTCCTGCTGAACTCATTCAGCGTCTGGATATGCCAGAGGCTTTTGCGGGTGATGGAGCGGAAGGTCAGGGAGCAGAAGAAATCCACAAGAAAGATTTTCGGAATGCAGAACTTCAGTCCCTTTTGAAAGGCTTTCAGCGACCCACGGCTGCACCAGTTGTGGACGGTGGTCAGGGTGTAGCCGGTCAGGGCCACCACATCCTTTACCGTGACCACATCCGGGTATTTGCGCAGCAGCTTTTCATAGTAGCCGTGCATCTGCCGCAGCGTGTCCTCCGGCAGCTCCTTGGAAAGCCTCGCCACATAGTGGGTGCCGTACCAGCCCTTCGGCGCAGAATAGAGTTCTGGAAAAATCGCCCGCTCCTCCAAGTATGCTTTCACATCCTCTTTTCGGATTTTATAGCACCGGGTTTTCTTACCCGACCACTCGCAGGGCACCTTGCCGCTTTTGAGCAGATGCAGCGCCGTGGACTTGCTGATATGGCAGATGCGGAAGAATTGCTCCTTGTTCATCACCTCGGGAACGCTATCCCAGTTAACGGGGAATACATCCATTTGTAACACCTCAAAAATAGATTTTCGTCGGTTTGAAGCTCTATTCTGCGGTGTATGGCCGTCTCCCGATTTTTCTCTCCTATCTTCCCGCATTTCTCTCCAAAATCGGGAAAAATGCCGATTTGAACCCACTTTCAAAAAAGCCCGTCCCGCAAGGCTTTCCGGGTGAAAAAGCCTGATTTCAAGCGACTTTCGGCGGGTACGGGGCTTACAGAAACGACCCCAAAACGGACACCCCCGTCACAGTTGCATAAAAGACTCGAAATCAGGTAGTCGCGCAAGCGGCTCGTGGGTTCGAATCCCACCCTGTCCGCCAGCGAAAAACCGGTGAATCCAACGGATTCATCGGTTTTTATTTATTTACGGATATTCATTTATATTTAATATCTTCTCACGACAGCAAAAGTATATCTCTAATTTACTATCCGTAAAGACATCCTGCATATTTCTGTTTCCAGTCCAGAGCCGCAGGCAGCACTTTCATTTACCAAAACCGCACACCGTTTATCAGGCATTGCAGCTTGACAAGCGGGGTGCGATTCACATTTACGGGGGATTACAGAAAAGATCAGGTCAGACTGATTTTATCTATTCGTTCGAGCTCGTCGCTCGTAAAAGATATTCCATTATTTCTTTGCTTGACTTGTGGGGCAGATTTGAAACACAAAACTACATTACGGTTAACATTCTTCGACGATTAGACGCTTACAGGGTTTTTCATTTTGTCTAAAAAGCCAAGCGCAGCTGACGTAAAATTCATCGGCTGCGCCTATATGTTTTTATATTATTCGGTTATGTCATCACATGGCTTTTAAAATAATATTGCTCACATTTCAACGCTGTACACATATTTTCCGCTTGAAACTTCAAGGCTCTTTCCGTCGGGCAGCGTGATGACAGCGCTCGTGTTAAACGGAACATTAATCGAGAGGACAAAAACGCCGTTTTCAAAATTCCAATTGATTTTGATAGTTCCGCTCGAAAGCTTTTTGAAACATGACACGCTCGTGAGTCCGCCTCCGACGAGGGGTGCAACCTTAAATTTTTTGTAGCCCGGCTCAATCGCTTCGAGTCCCGCGACGCGCCTATATAACCAATCGCCGACTGCACCGTTCGCATAATGGTTGAAAGAAACCATTCCTCCGCCGACAGCGTTTACCAGACCGCTTCCCGGATCTTTTCCGAGATTGACGGTTCCATCGGGTCGAAGCGCGTCCCAACGCTCCCAAATTGACGTTCCCCCGGCTTTGACTTCATACAACCACGATGGGACGGTATCCTGAAGTAAAAGGTCATATGCTTCATTTATATATCCGTTGTCAGAAAGGGCGAAAAGGAGATATGGTGTTCCGAGGAAGCCGGTGGAAAGATGATTATCGGCTTCTTTCACGAGTCTTAAAAGGTTTTCAGCATATTTTTTTCTTTCCTCTCCGCTCACCATTCCAAAATACAGCGGGCAAACATAGGCCGTTTGAAACTCGTTTTTGAGCGTTCCTTTTTTGTCGGTAAAAACGTTCCGATATGCGTTTTCGATGCACTTTCGCTTTTCTTGAAACGCCTTAGCCTCCTCTTCAAAACCGAGAATGGTCGCAATTTTTGATGCGAGGGCGCAATCGTTGGCATAATATGCGGTTGAAATCCACTTCTTTTTTGCCATCCATTGCTTTTGATTTTCGTTCGGAGCGCACCAATCGCCGTAAGAAAATCCGTGCGACCAAATGTATCGCCTTTCCCCCGATGAAAACGCCGCCGCTTTCTTTTCGACTCCCGAAAGATATCTTTTCATCATCGGATAAAACTTTTCAAGAATGGTTTTGTCCCCGCTGTTTTGATAAAGCGCCCACGGGACAAGGAAAACACAGTCGGACCAGCCGGCCGTAATCTTTGTTCCGCCGAAATGTTTGACCCGAGGAACAACGACGGGGATTCCTCCGTCTTTTGTCTGCTGTGCTTTCACATCAATAAGCCACTTTCTAAGAAAGCGGTTCATATTGAAGTTGAAACACGCCGTCGAAGCAAAAACGGAGATGTCGCCCGTCCAGCCGAGTCTTTCGTCGCGCTGAGGACAGTCGGTCGGGATCTCAAGGAAGTTTGAAAAACCGCTGTATCTGATATTCTTTTGAAGGCGGTTAATGCTTTCGTTGGAGCAGAAAAAGTCTCCCGTTTCCTCGTCGATCGAGGAAATAACCTTCATTCTGACCTTGACGTTTTCAGGCTCAATTCCGCAAAGCTCGGCATAACGAAAACCCATAAAGGTAAATTTCGGGCAGTAGGTCTCTTCTTCTCCGCCGCAAACATATTCAAGCTTTGCTTTCGCCGAACGCAGCGGCTTTGTAAAAAGCTCGCCGTTCAAAAGAACCTCCGCATGTCGAGCGGTTATCCTCTGCCCTTTTCTCCCTTTAATTTCAAGTTCGAGAACTCCGGCGCAGTTTTGACCAAAATCATAGATATAGCCGTTTTGGCTTTTTTGAATCTCTTTCGGTTCGAGCGTTTCGATTATTTTTGCAAATTTTCCGTATGATGCGACGAGGCGCGGAGAAATACGGGGCTTCTCTTTTTCGGCATTTTCAAAGATCGCCTTGCTCAAGGTTTTCGTTGCGTCGAATATCTCTCCGTTATAAAACGACACGTCTCTGACAGGCCCGTCAGCGGTGACGAGCCAGCTTTCGTCGGTTTTAATTTCGTCTTTTCGCCCATCGTCATATTCGATTTGAATAAGTGCTTTGAGCGCGAGCCTGTCGGCGCCGAGCTTATTACTTCTATTCAGGCCGAAAATCCCGACCGCCCAACCGCCCGCAACGGTGAAAACCAATTCGTTTTTCTCTTCGAGAAACGGCGCAATGTCATAAACCTGATATTGAAGTCGGTCTTCAAAACTCGTGAAACCGGGAGCAAAGCGGTCGTCGGAAATCTCTTTTCCGCAAAGCGTGAAAGAATAAATTCCGAACGCGGTTGAATAAAGCCGTGCTTTTTTCACCTTACCCGAAAGCAAAAACTGACGTTTGAAGACGAGCGGAATGGGGCTTTTTCTGAAACCGACGTGATAGTTCGGCTTCGTTATCCACTCCGCAGGAAAATCACCGGAAAGAAAGCCCGTTTCAAACTCCGCCGTTTTTTCGGCTTTGTTTCCGTAATTGTCACAAACCGTCGCTTCTACCGTATAAACCGTGCACGGGAGAAGAGCTCTTCCGCCATAAACGATATTGTCGACAGTAGAGCTTTGCTCTTCTGTCTGCCAAAGGACAGCTTCGTCACTTTTGACCTTGAGGGAATATGAAGAAATAAAAGCGTTTTCAAGCTCGTTTTCGGTTTCAAGAGTGAAGCGCGGATTTTCACTGTCTGTCACGGCAAAACCGCACAGATCATCGATTCGGATATTTTTAAGTTTCATTTTCCGCCGTCTCCCTTCTTTCCGAAAGCACCGCCTGAATTTTTTCGGCCTCTTCATTGTTGATTCTGTAAAGCAACAAGAATACAATCGCACCAACAAAAACCACTATACCCGGAATCAAGCCGTCAGCAAGGCTGAGGCCTAACTTTGTGTATGAGCCGTCGCCGTTTGCTGTCCATGAAAGAACGTAAAGCGAAAAAGCTGCGCCTATTCCGTTGCTGATTTTTGTAATCATTGAGGTCGCTGCGGCAATCACGCCCTCAGCACGCAGGCCGAGCTTGTAGTCCACATAGTCGATATTATCCGCCTGAATCGAATAATACAAAAGCTGTGCAAAGCTTGTTCCGCAGCTGCAAATTACGCTTGAGACGCAGGCGGCGACAAGGCCGCTCGTTTTGTCGTTGACCGCAACAAGGCGAACGAGACAACCGATCGCCGTGACGATCATTCCGCAAACATAAATCCTGCGCTTTCCAATCTTCTTCGCGAGCGGAACGGCAAGCAATGAGACGGGGCCGCCGACAATTGCGACCGTATTCATAATCGTGAGCTTTCCGATTGAGCCGAGCGCGTGCGTTGCATAATATGGATTAGACGTTGCAACGAACGCAAGTCCAGTCTGAACAATGAGTCCGCCGATGAAGAAAGCGATAATCGGCTTCAATTTAATGATTCTTAAAACATCCTTTGCTTTATATCCGGCATCCTTGAGCGGTTCGACTCGCTGATGAATGCCCGTGATTCCGCCGAGCGAGCACGAAATGATGATTCCCATAGCAAGCAGATTCATAATATTATAGCCCTTGACGGAAGAGTTAAACTTTGCGAAAACAATAGGCGCTATGAGGTTGAGTCCACCGCCGAGACCGTAAGCAAAATTTTTTAGCATTGCAAGGAAATTTCGCTCCTCCATATCGTTTGTCATTACAGGAAGCATACTGTTGAGTGAAATGTCCATAACGGGGAAGGTCACACCGAGAAGCATATATGAAATATAGGCAACCATAACCTTCATCGAGTCCGAAACATATGCCGGACCCATCCATACCACGGCATAGTTCAAGGTGCAGATGATCGTTCCGACAATAAGAATTCGTCTGAATTTTCCGAACTTTGAGTTTGGCGCTCTGTCAATGAAATAACCGATGAACGGGTCATTCACTCCGTCAAAAACTCTTGCTATCAAAAACATTGTTCCGACGACCTTTGCGTCCATACCGAGTGTGTCGGTATAGAAAATCGAAAGGTATGCGTTGACCATGGTCATTATAGGGATGTTTCCGAGGTTCACGAAGAAATATGACACGCGTTCCTTCCAAAGCGGCTTATTCCCGAGCTGAAGCGTGGCACCCAATCCGGAAAGCCTTGATCTCTTTTCTTGGTTTTCTTTCATTGTTATGACCGTTCCTTTCCGCTGCGTGTAAGACACAAAAGGCTCGGAAAGCCTTGCACCGTAACACAGCATTAAAAATCTGTGTTGAGACATGCTTGAGAATTTATATTCATTGCAGAGTACGTGGATGTGAGTAGGCACAGCGAAAGCTGAACCGCATTGTTGTGTGTATCAGCTGCTCTTTCAAGCACAAATTACATTATTTCTCCTATATTCAACAACGCATCTTTTCAATAAAAAGAAAAAGGCGGCAAAAAATTATGATTCATCTTCCCTCTTCATCGGAATTGTAACATATCGTTGTGATTATTTCCACCACTTTCTGAAGAAATATCCGAAATAAAAATCGCAATCAGCGCCTCGAAATGCTGTATAAGACATTTCGAGGCGCTGTTCATTCTTTTCTATTTTAAATATTCCGGTCGAATGTCACCCCGCATTTGAATTTTATTTGCATATATTTATCGCAGATGGTTATCCTATCGACCGTCTGCTTGATGATGAAGCCATTCTGCGCGTCCGGCACTGCGTCTTTATTATTTTCTGTATTTTTTGATTAACTGCTAAGAATCGCATTTTTCCTTTAAAATTTAGATTTTCCTCAAGTTCCAATCACTTTTCGTTGTGAACATTCCTGTATTCATTCGGTGTCATACCCGTAGACTTTTTAAACACGGTTTGGAAATACGCCTGACTTGAAAAGCAAAGATGGGTGCTGATCTCCGACAGACTTCGGTTAGAGTATCTGAGAAGCCTTTTGGCGTCTCTTATTTTACTTTTTATAATGAAATCTGTAATGCTTTCTCCGGTTTCCTGCCTGAATTTTTTTGTTACATATGTCCTGCTCTTTCCGATGAATCCCGCAACATCATCTATTCCTATCTGACAGTTTGTGTGATTTTGAATATACTGCATACAAGCATATATCTCTTTCGACGCATTCCGCGGGGCCTTCACTTGTGCAACCCTGTCCGTGAAATCAAGAAGCATGTTATACTGCAGCACTTTAATCTCCTCTGTTGAGGAGGTCTTTTCACACTCCTGGATATACAGATCGATAAGGCGATAAGTCTCTTCAACTCCGAGTCCGCCGCCGATAGCGCCGACCTTGCCGACCATGGTTGCTATGCCTATCAAAAGATTTTTTGCCTGACGCAGCGGCGCTTCCGCAAGTTTTCCCTCCCGCAGGTGCGTTGTTTTCGCGGTGGAGGTCAAAAACGCATTCAGTTTGTCTGTCTCGCCGTCCCTTACAAATGAGAGGAGCATATTTTCAAACTGATATGTTCCGTGCAGAACCTGCTCGTCCTGTGATTTGTACAAGTCCTCGGTATATGTAACCGCAAGCTTGTTTCCTACATCCGACGATTCTTCGAGAAACTGCTCCGCAATGTCAAACATCTCACCGTTGATAATAAAATTCAGAAGCGCGGTAAGGTTCACAAACTGATTATATGAGCTATTCGGAATGGAATACAGAAATTCCGCCAACGCATCCATATCTTTTTTATCCGTTAAATTTCTTCGCGCAACAGTCATAACCGTATCTTCCGTGATAGGCGTCGGAAAAACCGGACCGAGAAGTACTCTCATCGGGCTGTTTTTTATTCTTATCTGCCCATATGTCCCCTGTTCAGGCAAAGTCAGGATATACATAGTCTGCTCGGCGGAAAACGACTGAGCCTCAAACAAAGAAAACAAATCGAGACTGCTGCCCGCCGACGAAAAAATATGTACTATAGCCCTTTCTTCATACACCGCCAGCGGTATATAATGTGAAGCATAAAATAAACTGCATATATTATTTATTCTGTCATCCACAAAGAACACCCCCGTGAACCTTATTTTATAATATTATACCCGATAGTGAAATACCGTTCAACTGTTTTTGATTAAAATCAATGTATAATGATTATTTTTTGCAGACTTTGTTGACTGATTTTGGGCATTGTGTGTTTGCCGCGTCTAAAATCACAGCAAAAGAGCAAAATCAAAAACAGGAGGATCATATATGAAAAAATTTATCTGCGCGCTTCTTTCACTAGCGATGCTTGCTTTATTTGCAGGCTGCCGCGACCAGAAGAACATCGAAACCGATACCACCGACGCATCCTCGGGAAGCGTTGAAGCTCAAGTTGAGGACACGTCTGCGGCATCGCCGGACTCAACTGTGCCGCAAACAGATTCCGAATCCGCATCCATTGAGGAGACAAAAGCAGATGCCTCTTCAAGCGGAACAACAGCCGCCCCGGCAAAACAGCCGTCTGTTTCTGTCGGCAAGTTTGCCTTCATAAAGGATAAAAAGGGCGACATTCTGCGATCCGATTCCGAAAGCAAGATATGGGCGGGAGTCGTCGGCGATGCATACATACTGCTCAGAAACACCTCTGACGCAAACGAGTGGGGTGAAAAAGGCAGAATCTACGAGCTTCACTGCGCCCAGTTTGCGGGAAAATATTCCATGTGGAGCGACGGCTACTGGGAACTCAATGATGATGGGACAGAGCTGACCCTCACGCCCAAAAACCAGAGCGAAAACGGCAACATAGGCGTTGCCGTCGGAAAAAGCAAGACATTCAAAGGTCAAAACGGCGTTTTCTCCGTTCCGGTAACATTTGAACAGGGCGGAAAAACAACTATAAAAATAGATTTCAACAAAGTATCGAAATAACACTTCGACGGCACATATTGATAAAAGGGTGAACTTATGAAAGAAATATCCTTGCTTGAAAAAAGTATACTAAATACAAAGTTTTTTGATTCAAAGATAAAAACCTGCTCTGTGTCATGGAAAGAAAAATATCTCGGACACCTTATCGGTCCTCTTGGACTAATTCTCGTTGTCAACACTGTCGCCGCGCTCGTTGAAAAGTTTTTCACCCAACAGGTCGGCGCAATGTACGGCGAAGGCAACGCCGCGATGATATCCGCAATGGGCAAAAAATATGAGATGGTAATGACTGTTGCAAAGATTCTTGCCGTCGCTACAGGTCTCTTGGTGTCGTGGCTCATTTCGCACACAAAGTCAAAGCAGGGCAGACTCCGTCCGTGGTATCTGATCTTCGGATTCTGTTCCGTTGCAATAGCGGCGACCATCTTCCTGTTTTCGGGAAATACTCTGGGTGATAACTACTGGTACTATTTCTTCACCCTGCTCATATGCTATCATACAATCGGAACCTCCTACTTTTACCTGTTCCGCGACAATATAGTATCTCTTTCAACTCACAACGCCAAAGAGAAAGCTCAGCTGACTTTTATACGCAAAATGTCGTGGACTCTCATTTCCGGCATACTCATCGGAATGCTTGTCTCTTCGGTCATTATCCCGTTATGGCTCCAGTATGATATCAAAGGATATGCTATACTTATGATAATTCTTTCGATAGTCGCCGTTCCGCTTGTGCTCATGGAGTACTATTTCACCAGAGAGCGCATTATCGAAGATATCGCACTCGAACAGGGAATTGACAGAGAAAACAATATTCCTCTTAAAGAACAGATGAAAGCACTGTTCACCAACAAATACTGGGTCATTCTGACTTTTCTTGGGCTTCTGGGAGGAATTGTTGACAACTACAAGGGCGGAAACGTTCAATATTTCTATATTCAATATATGCTCGGCGGCATCAACAACGATTTCATGCAGATGATCTATCAGATCGTAACAGGAGTTCCGCTCGGTATCGGTGCATTCCTGATATACCCGATATCCAAAAAAGTCGGAATAAAGAATCTGACCGTCGGCGGATATTCGCTCGTGCTTATCGGCAGCATCATCGGCTGGATATTCCCGGATAAAATGATTCCTGCTCTGATAGCGGGACTTTTAAGAAACCTCGGCTGGCTTCCCAACGCATATATATTTGCAACGCTTACCTGCTTTGCATTTGACAGCATCGAATACAAGTCGCATATCCGCCTTGAGGGACTTCTCGGCACAGGTATTGTCACTGCTGTTATGACTCTTATATATGCACCGTTTGCCGGCGGATACGAATCGGCTATTCTCCGCCTCGGCTTCGTTGATATTGCCGGAGTTATGCCAAACGAAAAAGTCAGAGCATTCATGACCCTCTCATTCTATCTGTTCGATATTATTCTTTCTACAGCGTTCATAATTCTGCTTCCATTCGTGGATGTAGAAAAGAAGATGTCCGAAATTTCCGCCGAACTGCTCCGCAGAAAGAGAGAAGCTGTCCTTGCCAAAGGTGAAGAGTGGATCGAACCGGAAGAGCTGGACAGACTTGAGGCAGAACGCGACGAGCGCGAATACGAAGAAAACAGAATAAAGGACCTCAAAGCCCTCTGTGAAAAGAAGGGACTTGACTTTGAGGCGGAAAACGCCAAATATCTCGCCGCAAAGGCAAAGAAAGAACAGAAAAAGGCGGCGAAGCTCGCCAAAAAACACGGTGAATCCAAATGATATTCGATTTTAACGACGGCTGGACGCTGACAAAAGAAAACGGCGAAAGCTTCTCCGTTTGTCTTCCGCACGATGCGATGCTCGGCGAAAAGAGATATGCTTCGTGCAGAAACTCGGTTCAGAGCGGATACTTTCCGGGCGGAAAGTACAGATACACAAAAACATTTCAAATCAACGAAAGTGACCTCGGCAAAAATATACGGCTGCACTTCGGCGGTGTATACCGCAATGCAGTTGTGAGCGTAAACGGCGAAACCGTTAAAGAAAACAAATACGGTTATTCGCCGTTTACCGCCGACCTCACCGAAAAAGTCACGAGCGGCAAAAACACCGTTGAAATCCTTGCCGACAACAGTCTTGTTCCGAACTGCCGCTGGTATTCGGGCAGCGGAATATACCGCCCCGTATATCTTGAAATTTCAAGAAAATATGCCCCGACTTTTCTGAAGATAAAAACCGTAGGCATCTCACCCGCCGTTATCGAAGTCGATACCGACGACGGTGCGGAAATACAGATTTTCGATGCCGAGGGCAGCCTTGCCGCCAGAGGTCAAAAAGGTCGGTTTGAGATTAGCGGGGCGCACTTGTGGTCCGCGGGAACGCCGTATCTATATACCTGTAAGGTCTCGAGAGACGGCGAAGAATTGACAGAAAAATTCGGCATACGCACTCTCGAATGGAACGGAAAGACCGGGCTGCTTGTCAACGGCCGGGAGACTTTGCTTCGCGGCGGATGTATTCACCATGACAACGGAGTTCTCGGCGCCTGTTCTTTTGCCGACGCCGAGGAGCGCCGCGTAAGAATACTGAAAAGCCAGGGCTTCAATGCTCTGCGCATGGCGCATAACCCAGCCTCCCGCTCACTTCTCGATGCCTGCGACAGAATAGGCATGTATGTCATGGACGAGGCATTTGACGGATGGTATATACCGAAAGAATATCATGACTATTCGCGTGATTTTCTCTCCGATTACAAATCCGTTCTCGCTGCAATGGTCGAAAACGACTACAACCATCCGAGCGTTATAATGTATTCTCTCGGCAATGAGGTAACAGAAACAGCTGCGAAACGCGGGATCGAGCTATGCGCCGAAATGCGCGATACAGTTCACTCGCTCGACGGCACCCGTCCGGTCACTTGCGGAATAAATGTCCTTCTCGACGTCTATGCGCGTCTTGGCATCGGCGTTTACAGTGACAAAAAGAAATACAAAAGAGAACCTCTGCCGGAAGGCAAAGGCTACAAAGAAAAGAAATCCGGTTCGGCATTTTTTAATTATTGGGCAGAAAAGCTCGGCAAGTTATTTTTTGTGCTGAGCGATACCCGACTGGCAGAAAAAGCAGTGCGTGACATATCCCCCGCCCTTGACATTGTCGGACTAAATTACGCATCCTCGCGCTATGACAAGGATGCCGAAAAATATCCCGACCGGCTGATGATAGGCACAGAGACAATGTCCGCCGATTTGCCGTATAACTGGAACCGCGTTCTCAGGCACAAGCAGCTGATAGGTGACTTCGTATGGTCAGCATGGGACTACATAGGCGAGACCTGCATGGGATGGACATATCAGTCCTACAAGGGGCTTCCGCTCCTCTCCGGGCAGGGAATGATTGACATTACCGGTCTGCCTTTGGCGCAAATGGCATTTCTCCGAACCGTATGGGGAAAGGAAAAAGAGCCGTTTCTCGCAGTCAGGCCGCTCAACCATAGCGGAGAAACGCCGAGCAAGGGCGCATGGCAGTTCACAAATGCACTCGACAGCTGGACATGGCACGGCTTTGAAGGAAAGCCGACCGTCGCAGAGGTTTATACAACAGCCGACAGCGTCAGACTGGAGCTCAACGGTAAGGTTATAGGAACAAAAAAAGTCCGCAAAAACAAAGCTCTGTTCTCCGTGAAATATGCCCCAGGTACGCTCGCTGCGATAGCCCTGGACAAAAGCGGGAACGAGGCGGGGCGCACCCAACTTATCAGCGGCGAAAAAGCTCCGATTCTAACAGTCAGGCCCGACCGCTCGGTTCTGCCGCCCGATGGGCAGGCTCTGTGCTTTGCGGAAATTGGGTTCACCGACAAAAACGGAGTTCTTCTTCCGTATATGGAACAGCGCGTTGACATAAAAATTGACGGCAATGCAGTCACTCTGCAGGGATTCGGCAGCGCGCTGACAAAAACCGACGAAGTTTTTATCCACCCTTATCATAATACATACCGCGGAAGAGCGCTCGCTGTGTTCCGCGCAGGGAAAGCCAACGGCAAATCAACCGTCACGGTATCTTCCGAAAATACAGAGCCTGTCTCGTTCTCCATAGAAGTGGCGGGCGGAAAAGAGGAATAACAACATGGCGCAATTATACTGCAATCCGCTCGAAATAGCATATAAATATCAACATCCGCTGTTCGGGAAATATGCCTACAAGGAAGCGGCCGATCCGACTGTAATTCTCTTCAATAACAAATATTTTCTTTTTACCTCAAAGTGCGGAGGCTTCTATTATTCGGACGACCTGTTCCACTGGGACTTTCACGAGGACAGAAAGCTTGAAATACACGGCTATGCTCCCGATGTGAGTGAGCACGACGGATGGCTGTATTTTTGCGCCTCTTCTTATTCAAAAAAGAGCAGGATACTGCGCACACGCGACCCCTTTAAGGGCTTCGAGCTTGTCTCGGCGCCGTTTGCATTCTGGGATCCGCACCTTCATTTTGAAGACAACAAAGCGTATCTCTATTGGGGCTGTTCTTCAAAAAAGCCTATCTACGCGATTGAGATGGATATAAAGACGATGACTCCCATCGGCAAAAAAGTACCGATAGTGTCCGGAGACAAAGAGAACCATGGCATAGACAACAAGGATATCTATGCCGACAAAAAAATCAGTCTGTGGCAAAAATATATCAATCTGTTTGTCGGAGACGGCGCGTTTATCGAGGGCGCATTTCTCAATAAAATAAACGGCAGATACTATTTTCAGTATGCAACTCCCGGCACGGAGTTTCCGACCTACGGCGATGCGGTTCTGATTTCAGATAACCAGCTTGGCAAATTTGAATGGCAGAAGCACAATCCGTATTCCATTGTTCCGTCCGGATTCACCTGCGGAGCCGGTCACGGCAGCACATTCAGCGACAAATCCGGAAATCTTTGGCACGCCTCCACGGTCTGCGTGGGTGTCAACCATAATTTTGAACGCCGTCTCGGTCTTTGGCCTGCGGGAGTTGACAAAGACGGATTACTGTTCTGCAACCAGTATTTTGCGGACTATCCAAAGAACATCCCTGACGGAAAATTTGACCCGCTGACCGTTGAGCCGGAATGGATGCTTTTGTCTTATCATAAGACGGCGTGCGCCTCCTCAAGCCGCAGCGGATTTGACCCGCAGAACGCCTTTGACGAAAGCATAAAAAGTGCTTGGTCAGCAACCAGCGGAAACAGCGGAGAATGGCTGAGCGTCGATCTCGGGAAAGAATATAATGTTGAAGCGGTACAGGTAAATTTTGCCGACTGCTTCACAAAAAAGAAGCGCGCCCCGATGAAAGAATACGGCGGAACGTTCACCCAGGAGAGATATATCGAAGAAGAACTTGTCCGCTATGAATACAGAATAGAATACAGTTCAAACGGTACCGATTGGGCTCCTTACGAAGAAACGCAGAACACGGTTTTTCCGCACAAGCTCATCCCTCGCCGCGCAAGGGCTCGTTATATCCGCATAGTCTTTGCAAGTGCTCCATACGGGCAGAATTTTTCGATATCCGGGCTCAGAGTATTCGGTCTCGACAATAATAAAAAGCCCTCGGCGGTTTCCGGCGAAAATGCCGAGAGAACAAGTGCCACCGAAGCAAGGCTATCATGGAACAGTCAAAACGATGCTATGGGATATTGCATCCGTCTCGGAATCGCCCCCGATAAGCTTTATAACAGCATTCTTTTGTATGGTCAAAATGACTATACGGTAACATTTTTAAATAAAGAAACAGAAAAGTATTATTTTGCAGTTGATTCATTCAACGAAAGCGGAATAACCAAAGGTTCGATAAACGAGTTTTGAGAAAACACTATGTTTGAAATTGATGAAATAAAAATAGAACACTCAAAAAAGGATGTAGTCACCGACAACACTCAACCAGTACTGTCTTTTTCTCTCCGCTCCGACGAGGACGGGTGTGAATTATGAAGCGGGGATTGCCTGCGTGCTTTACGGAAAACAGGGCGCGTGCAAAACAACAAAGACCAACAAGCGCTCTTATCCGTACATAACCCAAAAAGGAGAATACCGTGAATGTGATCCATGCCAATATATTACAAATATAAAAGACAAAACTGTTACCGGTTATAAATATCTTGATTTGTCCGATGCCGCCGGCATCATTGCTTCTGTCAGCGGCAGAGCACGCGGTAAACTTCGCCTGTTCACACAGATCGACGGCGATTGTATCGGAGAAATAGATATTCGTCCAAATACACGGCGGGCAAAGACAGGTATTCGTTTCTCTCTTGCCGAGTCGGCCTTGTATTTTCGTTTAGAAGGCTCCGGCAAATTGAATCTGCTGAACTTCACCGTTACAACAAGCAAGGAGGATAACTCGTGAGCAAAAATGCTTTTCCCGACGGCTTTCTCTGGGGAGCCGCGACAGCCGCACCGCAGATCGAGGGCGGATATGATTCGGACGGCCGAACTTCCAGCATATGGGATGAAGCTCCGAAAGAAAAAATAAAAAACGGCGACAACTGCCATGTCGCCTGCGATCATTATCACAGGTACAAGGAAGATATCGCTCTGATGAAGGAGCTGGGGCTGAAATCATACAGGTTCTCCGTATCCTGGCCGAGAGTTATCTCTCAAGACGGCAAGGTCAACCCCAAAGGACTTGAATTTTACAGCAATCTCGTTGATGAGCTCATTAAAAACGGAATCGAGCCGCTCGTTACGCTCTACCACTGGGATCTGCCGCTCTGGCAATATAAAAAGGGCGGCTGGCTGAAAAAAGATATTATAGACGACTTTGATTTCTATGTAAAAGCAGTCGTCGAGGCTCTGTCCGACAGAGTAACATACTGGATAACCTTCAACGAGCCGTCCTGTTTTCTCATGAACGGCTATATGCAGGGAGTTCATGCGCCGTTCAAGCACCGCTATCTTGCCCTGCCGAAGTTCACGAAGATATTTATGCTCACAAATCGTCGGGCGGTCGAAACCATCAGAAAATACGCGAAAAAGAAGCCGCTTATAGGTCTCTCTTTCGCGTCGGGCGCGTTTATACCCAATGATGAATCAGACCCGAAGAGCGTAGAAGAAGCGTACAACAAATCGTTCAATGTGACTATGGGCACGATGAACAACCGCTGGTGGATGGATCCCATTCTTCTGGGAAAGCCCGTCACCGCCTACTGTGTTTACGCGACGCATAAAAAGGATATGCCCCGCTTTAAAACAGATTTTGATTTTCTTGCCGTCAACCACTATGAGGCATTCAATTATTCCGCCTGGGGCGGCGACAAAAGCATTGACAAATCAAAGCTCAACACCACCTCGCTCGGCTGGGTAATAGACGGACGCTCAATTTACTGGACCTTGAAGTTCCTTTATCGCAGATACCGCCTGCCGATAATCATAACCGAAAACGGCATGGCAAACAACGACAGCATAACGGACGGAGAAGTCAGGGACGATGTGCGCATCGGCTTTATGAATGACTACCTTTCAAATGTCAGAAGAGCCATCGATGACGGAGTCAAGGTTTTCGGATACCAGCATTGGTCGCTTATGGACAACTTTGAGTGGGCAGAGGGCTACGAGCCGAGGTTCGGGCTCATATATGTCGATTATAAAACGCTCAAGCGCACACCTAAAAATTCCGCGTACCATTATAAAAAGATTATCGAAACAAACGGAGAGATAATACCATGAATCCGCTTTTTCCATTAAATGAATATATTCCCGACGGTGAAGCTCATGTTTTCGGTGACAGGGTATATCTATACGGCAGTCACGATGCCGAAAACTCGGACCGATTCTGTGTGCAGGATTACTCCGTCTGGTCGGCTCCCGTCTCAGACCTTTCGTCTTGGAGCTGCAAAGAAAAAGTCTACCTGAAATCTCAGGATCCGAGAAGCCGCGACGGTCACCTTGCAGATTACTATGCACCAGATTGCGTAAGGGGAAATGACGGGAGATATTATCTCTACTATTTCGCTGCGGGGCCGAACACATCTGCATTCGGTCCGATGTCTGTCGCCGTTTCGGAAAGTCCTGACGGTCCGTTTGAATATCTCAGCGATATCAAATATAAAAACGGCACTCCAGTTTTGAAGTTTCTTACAAACGACCCCGCGGTCATAAACGACAACGGCAGAATATGGCTCTATTACGGCTGGGGGCTCGGCAGAGATTTCAGAAGTAAAGTGTTTTCTCCGCTCTACCGTTTTGTGCTCAGCAAACTGACCAACCGCTCGTATCGCGAGGTGACGGAAACAAAACCAAGCATACTTTCCTGCGCAGTTGTCGAGCTTGAAAATGATATGTGCACGGTAAAGAGCGAACCGAAGGCGGTTCTCGACAGCAAAACTACGGCGGATAAATCGAGCGAGCTTTATCGCCACCCGTTTTATGAAGCTCCATGCATACGAAAAATAAACGATTTGTATTATCTGATATACTCATCCGGCGAGAACAACGAGCTTGCCTACGCGACAAGCAATTTTCCGGACAAAGGTTTTCAATATCGCGGCGTTATTATTTCAAACAGCGACCTCGACTATCGCGGCAACAAGCAGCGAAAAGCCCCCGCAGGGACGATACACGGCTCGATAGAACAGATAAACGAAAAATATTATGTTTTCTATCACCGCTGCACGAACAATACGGATTTCTCCCGCCAGGCCTGCGCGGAACCCGTAACAATAAACGCAGACGGAACAATAAATCAGGTTGAGATAACCACACAGGGTGTCGGTGCTCCCCTGCCCGCAGCTGGCGAATATTCCGCCGCTCTGTGCTGCAATCTGTATAACCGCCGCACTAAAAATGTTCAGGGAAACGGCAAAGGAGACAGACAGCCCAACATCGCGTCGCGAAACGGCGAAAGCTTTGTAACGGCAATTACCAATGGCACCGTCATCGGTTTCAAATATTTTAATTTCAAAAAGCCCGTCTGCATTTCTGTTACTGTCAGAAATGCAAACGGCAGGATGGATATAAAAATCGGAGACAAAACTGTTGGAATTATTCCTCTTTCTCAATCGACGGAATGGAAAACATTTTCCGTCAAAATAGATCCCGAAGAAAAAACCGATGCCCTGTATTTCATATATCGAGGCAAAGGGAAAGCAGATTTTTTGAAAATGGAGTTGAAATAAAATGCCACTGTTCTTCACTGTACTGGCAAAAAAATATAATCCTTATGACATTGACAACGGGATATTTGCAATGAACTGTGCAGCACCCCGCAGCCTGCCCATAGTCTGCACAAAAATGATAGCCGACGACGGCTACGGAACAGCCACGGTAAACGGCAAGCCCGTTTCAAAGGGCAAGTGCGTCAAATTTGATTTCTCACCCCTGCCCATATATCTCCTGCCCGTCGGCGAAGCGGCTCAGGACTTTGACAAGACCTACACCGTAAAGCTCAGCGGCTATAGAGATATTGACGGCAGACGTTTTCCCGACTGCACCTTCAGATTCAAAACCCCGCCCAAGCCGATTGATGACGGTCTGCACAAAGAAAATGAGCAAGCGGCAAAAGAGGTTTCCGATGAGGGCATCGTCCTGCTCGAAAACAACGGTATTCTCCCGCTTGGCAGCGGCAGTTCAATAAAACTGCTGGGGGCTTACAATGATTTTCGTATAACGGCAATCGGCGCAAGCCTCATAAAGCCGCGCTGGACGCTGACCGTTCCCGAAGCCGTCGAACATTCAGGGGCACTCAGCATACGCGATAACGCCGAGACGGCTCTGTTCTTTATTTCCCGCGGCTCGGGTGAAAACAAAGACAACCGACCGATAAAGGGTGAATATTATCTGACAGACGAAGAAAAGGCTGCACTCAGCGAAGCCGCCGCAAAGTATAAAAATCTTATAATCATTCTGAACACCGGATATCCTATCGAGATGGGGTTCATCCGCGGTCTCGGTGCGTCGGCTGTTATATGGACAGGCTTCAGCGGCCAGCGCGGCAGCGAAAGCCTTATTGATATTCTCTGCGGAAAAGTCAACCCCTCCGGCAGGCTTGCCGACACATGGCCGATAGACTATTACGACTCGCCGTCCGCAAAAAACTTCATCAATCTCGATGACAACTCTCCGCTCTACTCCGACGACGGAAAGCGCTTCGGCGCAAGCGTATATTACGAGGAACAGGAATTTGTCGGCTACCGCTACTTTGACTCGTTCAAAAAAGACGCCGCTTATTACTTCGGTCGCGGACTGTCTTATTCCGACTTTTCCGTCCGCTCATCCGCATCATTTGAAGGCGGCATACTCCGCGTCAGCGCAGAAGTTACAAATAACTCCGATGTTCCCGGAAAGGACTCTGTTCTCGTCTATGTCAAAGCACCGCGCGGGAATGAGCCGAGAGCCGCAAAGCTGTTCTGCGGCTTTGAAAAGACAGCACTTTTGAAAAAAGGCGAAAGCCAAACACTGACGATCGATATACCGCAGAAGGATTTTTCGCACTATGACAAAAACATTCACGCGTTCATTCTCTCCAAAGGACAGTACGATGTTATGGTCGGCGGCGAAGCGGACAAGATCAAAACAATTTGTTCTTTCGTCCTCGAAGACGATGTAGTCTGTGAAAAAACCGTATCCGTCTGCCGTGAGGCAGAGAAAATAACAGGTGTTGACGAAAACGGCAATGTCCGCACGGACAAGACAAAAATCACTGAGGCTAAAAAAGCCATAGTTATTCACGCCGAATATACAAGACCTTCTTATAATGAGCTGCCCCGATACAGAGGCAGTACCATAACGCTTTCCGATGTCAAGGATGGTTTGACTAAACTTGATGACTTCGTCTCACAGTTTTCGCTCAGAGAGCTGGCGGATTTTACCGTCTGCAACGGCTCCTGTTGGGGTCCCGGCAAAAGCGGAGCCGCCGGAAAACTCGCTTCAAGCAAGCGTCTGGGCGTGCCGACGCTGTACATGAGCGACGGCAACTGCTGCGTCAATCTCAACCGTCCTACGACCGGATTTCCGTCAAGCAATCTGCTCGCCGGAACATTCAACAAAAGCCTCGCATATAAAGTGGGCAAAGTGCTTGCGGACGAGTCAAAAGAGAACGGCATTTCAATAAATCTCGGCCCCGGCGGAAACCTTCACCGTAACATTCTCTGCGGACGCCATCCGGAATATTACTCGGAGGATCCGATACTGACGGGAACTTTAATGGCATACCAGGCGAGAGGGCTAGAGGAAAACGGAGTTATAGCGACATACAAGCATCTTATCGCCAACAACATGGAGTTCGAGCGCAAATCGGCGCACGGGATAATTGACGAGAACACCCTGCGCGACCTTTATCTGCGAGTATTTGACAAAGCTTTCTCTCTGTATAAGCCAGGCTGTGTCATGACATCATACAACCCGGTAAACGGTATCTATCCATGCGAAAACTCCGCACTGCTAAATGACCTTTTACGCGGCGAGTGGGGCTTTGACGGCTTTGTTATGACAGACTGGGGATCCTATGACACCGCTGACAGCATAAGAAGCGTCTGTGCCGGCACGAATCTGCTCACCCCCGGCAGTAAAAAACACTTCCGTATGATATTAAAAGCTGTCAAACGCAACGAGATATCAAAAGCCGCACTTCAGCACAGCGTCAAGCAGATAGTGAAAGTTCTTGTGAGGTGCATATGAAAATCACAGTAGATAAAAACGCAAAAACCATTCCTACTAATTTTTCCTGGCAGTTCGGAGTCGGCAACGATCATGCCTTCCAGCTGCACAGAAGGGATGTTTGCGACCATGTAAAGCTCGTTCACGATGAGCTCGGCATGAAATATATTCGCTTTCACGGCATTTAAAATTCTTTCTCAACTACATAAAGTCAGGCTCGTCCTGCCCGAAAGCCGCAATTCCGACATAGAATACGCCGCTTTTACCGACGGAAAAAAGGTTCAGGTGCTGATATATGCGCAGGATAATGATTACGGCAAATCAGAGAAAACGGAAATTGAAGTTGAAATAAACATTCCCGCAAAATCGACAACGGCGCAAATTATCGACAACAATCACTGCAACCCTAAATCCGAATGGGAAACTCTCGGCAGCCCGGATATCCTGACAAAGAGTCAGGTGGAGGAAATAAAAGCAAAAACTGCCCTGAAAGCGGAAGAAATTCCGTTTTCGGCAAGCGGCGGCTCAACAATCGTAAAACTGACCGTCGAAACGAACGATGTGATTTTGTTGAGCTTGGAATAATATAAGCGACATCCAAACTCGCGGACATTCAGCGCTTAATAAACCGAGCAAGCTTTTATCAATGCTAAAAAAATCAAGGCAGAGATTATACATCTGCCTTGATTTTTTATTTTATCGGGCGCGCATATCACTCTTTGATTTTGGGATACAGCTCCGCCCATTTCGAGTATTTTTCACCATAGTATTTCACGAGCTTATCATCCGGCAAAATGCGGGTATAGCTCGATTTAACGCTGTCTTTGAGCTGCTCATACCTGTCATCCGGCAGGCAAGCTCGCGCGCCTAAGAGCGCGGCACCCAAAACAGCTCCGTGTTCAACCTCGGGAAGCAAAAGCTCAATGTTCAAAACGGATGCTATAATTTTTACCCACTCTTTATTTCGCGTGCCGCCGCCGCAGATTTTTGAAGTTTCGATATGTATTCCGAGATCCCGGATAATATCGAGATTTTGTTTTATCGCAAAAGCGACGCCCTCTAACACCGCAAGCGTCATTTCGTCTTTTGTCGTATTGAGAGACAAGCCGAAAAAGGCCCCGCGAATGCTTGAATCGTTAATCGGTGACCGCTCGCCCATAAGATACGGCAAAAACATAACCTGACTTTTGCCAATATATTCCGTGAAGTCTCCATCATATGACGATTTTGTTATACCTTCGACCCACCATTTTTGGCAGCTTGCCGCCGACAAAATGCAGGCAAGATAATGATATTTGCCCGCCGCGGAGCAAAATGTATGTATGGCGCCGTTCGGCACATAATCGAACTCGTCGCTTGCAACAAAAATTGTGCCCGAGGTTCCGAGCGAAATGTTGCAGTCCCCGCTTTCAATTGTATCCGTTCCGATTGCGGATGCCGCATTATCTCCCGCGCCGATAACGATTTTAACATTTTCATTCAGTCCGAGCTCATCGGCAGCGGACTTTTTGAGCGTTCCTACCGCCTGATAGCTCTCATACACCTTCGGCAGATTCTTTTCGCTTATGCCGAGCACGGACAGCATAGGCTCGGACCAGCGCCGATTTTTTGTGTCGAAATACAATGTACCCGCAGCGTCTGAGCAATCGGTCGCAAACACACCGCTGAGCCTGTATGCCACATAGTCCTTCGGCAGCATTATCTTTTTTATTTTCTTGAAATTCTCCGGTTCATTGTTTTTCAGCCAAAGTATTTTCGGCGCGGTAAAGCCGGAAAATGCGATATTGCCGGTATTTTGCTGAAACGTCTTTTTGCCGATAATATTATTAAGATATTCGGTCTCAAGCGAGCTTCGGCTGTCGTTCCACAAAATGGCGGGACGGATCACATTGTCGTTTTCGTCGAGCACGACAAGGCCGTGCATCTGCCCCGAAAAGCTGATGGAGACAACACTGTTTCTGTCAATATCAGATACAAGCTCTTTTATTACAGAAATGCTGCCGTCATACCAGTCCTGCGGATTTTGCTCGCTCCAACCGTCTTTGGGATAATAGAGGGGATACTCTCTTGACGCCGTTTTGACAATCGCATTTTCGCTCAGCAGCATTCCCTTTACCGATGAGGTTCCTATATCAAGCCCTATGAAGCAGTCCATTTGCCGCACCTCATTTAAACAGAATTTGATTTATTTCACTTTGAATCTTTTCCTGTCTACCGGATTCCGGGATTTCGCAGGTTTTCTTTTCGCAGGCTATCTCGGACAACTGTGAGAGGGTAATATTGCCGTTTCTGATTTTTCGGCCTAATTCAGAGCTGAACGAAGAATATTTTTTCTCAATAAATTCATCGATTGTTTTGCTTTCTATAATTTCGGCAGCCTTGATAAGACCGAGAGCAAATGTGTCCATGCCGAGAATATAGCCATAGAACATGTCCTCTGCTGTGTTGCTCGTTCTGCGGTTTTTAGCGTCAAAATTGAATCCGCCGGTAAGTCCGCCGTTTTTGAGCACCTCATACATGCACATAGTTGCACTGTATGCGTCAAAGGGGAACTCATCGGTATCCCAGCCCAAAAGCAGATTTCCCTGGTTTGCATCAATGGAGCCGAGCATTCCGTTTACGGCGGAGATTCTCAACTCGTGCTGGAAGGTGTGACCGGCAAGCGTCGCGTGATTGGCTTCGATGTTCAGCTTGAAATCCTTGTCGAGTCCGTACTGTCTCAAAAAGCCTATTGCCGTTGCGGCATCGAAATCATATTGATGCGTCATCGGCTCCTTCGGCTTGGGCTCGATATAGAAATCTCCTTCAAACCCGATGCTTCTGCCGTATTCCACAGCCATGCGCATAAGAGACGCTATGTTTTCCTGCTCAAACTTAACATCGGTGTTCAGCAGAGTTTCGTAGCCCTCTCTTCCGCCCCAGAACACATAGCCTCTGCCGCCGAGCTTAACGGTAATATCAAGCGCCTTTTTTATTTGCGCAGCGGCAAAGCAATAAACATTGACATCGTTGGTGCTGCCGGCGCCGTTCATAAACCTCGGATTGCCGAACATATTTGCCGTTCCCCAAAGGCACTTGATATCCGTGCCGTTCATTTTTTCAAGAATATAGTCCGAAATTTCATCAAGACGCGCGTTTGTAACATTTATGTCCTTGTCCTCGGGAACCAAATCGACATCGTGGAAGCAGAAGTATTTAATACCGAGCTTCTCCATAAATTCGAAGCCGGCATCTACCTTTGCCCTTGCGTGTTCCATCGTACCGGGTATCGCTCCGAAAGACTTGTCGGCCGTACCGACGCCGAACATATCCGCGCCGCTCGCACCCAAGTTGTGCCACCATGCCATGGCGAACTTCAGCCATTCGCTCATTTTCTTACCCATGATTACTTTATCGGCATCGTAATAACGGAATGCCATCGGGTTCTTGCTCTCTTTACCTTCGAATTTAATCTTTCCTATTCCGGGAAAATACTCTTTTGTTGCCATAAGAATTTAATGTTTTAATGTGAGAATGTGCCAATGACAGACACATTCATATGCGTCGGCATAAGCCTGGCGATCTGCCACTTTCGGCTCTATCACCTCGAGCTTCTCAAGCGTGGCAAATGCTTCGTTGTTGTCCTTGTATATGCCCACACCGATTCCGGCACCTTTGGCGGCACCTACAGAGCCGTCGGTATCATACAGTTCGATGACAGCTCCCGTCACACCGGCCAATGTCTCGCGGAACAGCGGGCTGAGGAACATATTAGCCTTGCCTGCATGAATT
>OHFB01000293.1_pt1 | contig 27729 bp, 20 predicted proteins | sample 1567461 | NCBI WGS metagenome assembly OHFB01 (sample SAMEA3879566, study PRJEB24766) | human gut metagenome | biome: human-associated habitat; feature: feces | place: USA | collected 1985/1987
CTCCGCCGTCTTCTTAATGATCTCACCCATCAGTTTGACAGCATCCATGTTGATACCGGTTTTGGTGGAGCCAAGGTTGATGGAGCTGCAGACAAAATCCGTAACAGCCAGTGCCTGCGGGATAGAACGGATCAGAAGCTCATCTGCTGTCGTCATACCTTTGCTTACCAGAGCGGAATAGCCGCCGAGGAAATTGACGCCGACTTCTTTTGCCGCACGGTCCAGAGTCTGTGCAATCGTCACGAAATCCTCCGGCGTTCTGCAGGCTGCTGCGCCGACTAAGGCAATCGGGGTAACGGAAATTCTCTTGTTTACAATCGGAATACCGAACTCGCCCTCGATCTCCTCACCTACGGAAACCAGATTTCTGGCAGTCGTCGTGATTTTGTCGTAGATTTTGCGGTTCAGCTTGTCAAGATTGGAGTCGATACAGTCCATAAGACTGATTCCAAGGGTAATGGTACGAACGTCCAGATTCTCTTTTTCGATCATCTCGTTCGTTTCCTTTACTTCAAACAGATTTATCATGTCGTTTTTCTCCTTCGCTTTAGATACGGTGCATCATATTGAAAATATCTTCATGCTGGCAGCGGATGACAACGCCGATGGAACTTCCAAGCTCCTCCAGATCTTTTGCAAGCTCTGCGTTGGATTTCTCGCTCTTGGAGACGTCCGTTACCATCATCATGTTGAAATATCCCTGCACAATCGTCTGAGAAATGTCTTCGATGTTTACCTGGTTCTCTGCCAGATAATTACATACCTTTGCGATAATGCCCACGGTGTCCTTGCCTACGACAGTGATAATTGTCTTCTTCATGTTTCCATTCTCCTTTTTCTGGTTTTATGTCAAAGCCCCGGAAAAACCGGTAATGGCGGCCTTGCGAAAAACATGGTATGTAGCTCTAAAAATGTATATTTAAACCTCAATTAACGGTGATACTTCGCTTCTTTTAGCGACAGCGAGATGAAAATCACCCGAGTGATACGGATTATCACCCGTTGTGACCTCGCAGGCCACGGTTTCAAAGGCCAGTGCCTCATAATTATTTTCCTTGCTCAGATGGCCGAGCAGCACTTCCTGCAGATTGTCGTGCAGAATCTCGCAGAGGAGATGGCCTGCCGCCAGGTTTGATAAATGGCCTTTCGCCCCGGCGATCCGCTGTTTTAACGGATACGGGTACGGTCCGACCGCAAGCATGTTCTCGTCATGATTTGCCTCTAACAAAACGGCATCCAGCCCGGTCAGATTCTGAACCGTGTAATCGCTGTAAACGCCAAGATCCGTCGCAATCGCAATCGATTTCCCGCCGGATTCCATGCGGTAGCCGACCGGCTCTGCCGCATCGTGGGAGATCGTAAACGGATGTACGGCGATATCACCCAGCGTAAACGTGTCATCCGCGTGAATCGTGTGGAAAATCCCCTCCGGAAACTTTCCAAGGCTCTTCGTCTGCTGCATCGCCTGAATTGTTCCATCCGTTGCGTAAATCGGAATACCGTACCGGCGCGCCAGCACGCCAAGGCCCTGGATATGATCGGAATGCTCATGTGTCACGAGAATGCCGTCCAGCTCCTTCGCGCTGCGGTCGAGAACAGCCAGTCCCGCCTCCACGCGCTTTCCGCTGATGCCCGCATCGATCAGAAGGCTTGTGGTCTCGCTTCCCGCGAAAATGCAGTTTCCGCTCGAACCACTTGCAATACTACAAAGTTTCATATCTTTTCATCCTATGGTCTAACTGTTTTTTTGTTTCCTCAAAATCGCCGCTGTTGTCGATTTCAAAATCGCAGTGGCTGCTGAATTCATCCTCGGAAAGCTGATTTGCCATGATTTCGCGAACTTTCTTCTCGGAATAGCCGCGTCCTTCGATCAATCGCTCCTTCCGGACTTCTTCATCCGCATAAATATACCACAGTTCATCACAAATTTCATCATATTTTTCTTCGATTAAGAGTGCGGCCTCCACAAAGACGTATTCCGTCCCTGCTTTTTCCGCGGCTGCAATGGCTTTTTTGATATACCGTTTTACCGCCGGATGAACGATCGCATTCAGGGCTTTTAACTTTTCTTCGTCCTGAAAAACAATCTCAGCAATCCGTTTCCGGTCAAGTTCGCCGGTCTCTGTGGTGATCTGTCTGCCGAACAGCTTCACAATCTCTCCATAGCATTCGCCGCCCGGCAGCATCACAAGGTAACCTGCCTCGTCCGCCTGGATCACCGTTGCATCATAATTCTGTCCAAGGTACGTGAGCACTTCGCTTTTTCCGGCGCCCACGCCGCCTGTAATCCCAAAAACTTTCATTCTTTTGTATCCTTTCGCTCCTGGTATGAGTGCGCTATTTCGCCTCGTACCAGTTGTTTCCTGTGTGCATATCGATCTCGAGTTTGACAGCCAGATGTGCTGCCCCGGTCATCTCCTCTTCCAGGATCTGTTCTGCCTTTTCGAGCTCGTCTTCCGGCACTTCCAGCAGCAGCTCATCGTGTACCTGAAGAAGAAGTCTGGTCTTTAACTGCTCCTCTTTCAGCCGTTTCGCCACGCGGATCATCGCTATTTTAATAATATCCGCCGCCGTTCCCTGGATCGGCGCATTCATCGCAACGCGCTCGCCGAATGACCGCTGCATAAAGTTGCTCGATTTCAGCTCCGGCATCGGCCGTCTGCGTCCGAACATCGTCACGGAATAGCCTTTCTCTTTGGCATCCTCCACGCAGCGGTTCAAAAACTCATGGATACCCGGATACGTCTCGAAATACTGCTGGATATAGGCCTCTGCCTCTTTCCGGCTGATGCCGAGATCCTGGCCCAGACCGAACGAACTGATGCCGTATACGATACCGAAGTTGACCGCCTTCGCATTTCTTCTCTGCAGCGGTGTTACCTCTTCAAGCGGCACATGGAACACTTTCGATGCCGTCATGCGGTGGATATCCTCCGCCTCGCGGTACGCCTCGATCAGGTTTTCATCGCCCGACATATGGGCCAGCACGCGGAGCTCAATCTGGGAATAGTCGGCATCCAGAAAGACACAGCCAGGCTTTGGCACGAAGGCTTTCCGGATCAGACGGCCAAGCTCCATCCGCACCGGAATGTTCTGCAGATTCGGATCGGTACTGCTGATGCGGCCGGTCGCGGTGATGGTCTGGTTAAATGTCGAATGGATTCTTCCATCTTTCCCGATCACGGCCTGCAGACCGTCGGCGTACGTCGATTTCAGTTTGGCAAGCTGGCGGTACTCCAGAATATCGGCAACGAGTTTGTGATCCGGTGCGAGCTTTTCGAGCACATCGGCGGCAGTGGAATAACCCGTCTTGGTCTTTTTGCCGCCCGGAAGCTGCAGCTTTTCAAACAGAATCACGCCGAGCTGCTTCGGGGAATTGATGTTGAACTCCTCGCCGGCCTCCTCGTAGATCTGTGCCTCCAGCTCTCCGATCCGCTCCGCCAGCTCAGCTCCGTAAACGGAAAGTGCTTCTTTTTCTGCGGCGATTCCATCCGCTTCCATCTGACGGAGCGTAAACACCAGCGGAATCTCCACATTCCGGTACAGATCCCACATGCCCTGCTCCTTCAGCAGCTTTTCCATGTTTTCCTGTGCGGCAAATACAGCATACGCCTGATGACCTGCATACGACTCCTGCTGTTCCGGCGTCATCTTTCCTGCGGCCGGAATCTTGCTTCCGCCGAAGATCTCTTCCACTGCCGGCACATAGCGGTGTACGTACTCTTTTACGATATCATCGTACGAATACTGTGATTTCAATGGATTTAATAAATACGCGGCAATTCCGGCATCAAACAGATGGGCTTCATCGGCGTCCGGCATATCCTTCAGAAATTCTTTTCCGTCCATGACGCAGAAAACCGGAATCTGCTTCTGCAACTCAGTCAATTTTTCTTTTAAATAATCTCCGGTCAGGAAACCTTCTGCTGGGAAGTAAACAACATCCGGCTCTCCGCTTCCATACGCAACTGCCATACCGACAAGTGAACGGCTCCGATCTGCCATCGGTCCGTCCTTCGGGGTTTCTTCTGTCAGAAGAGCGGCTCCTGCCTTCTCCTCCTTCGCGATGGTTCCAAAGAGTTCTTCCGCCTCGGAAAAATCCGTTACGGTGCGCAGAAAGACGGCATCCTCTGGTTCTGCATTCGTCTCCTCGAAGCGGCCCAGCAGGTTTTTAAACTCCAGACGTTTGAACATCTCATACGCTTTTGATGTATAAAAATTCGAGAGTGCCGCTTTTTCACGGTCGAGCTCCACCGGCGCATCGGTATCAATCGTTGCAAGTTTTTTGCTTAATTCCGCCAGATCATAATGATCACGCATCGCCTCTTTTGCCTTGTTCGGTTTGATCTCCTCGAAATGTGCATGCGCATTTTCCAGTGTCTCGTACTGCAGCAGGATTTTCGTCGCGGTTTTCTCGCCGACACCCGGCAGACCCGGGATATTGTCTGCGGTATCGCCCATCAGCGCTTTCAGATCGATGATCTGTTTCGGGAGAAGACTGTATTTTTCCAGCACTTCTGCCGTGTGGTAATTTTCGATCGTCGTCACACGCTTCACGGTCTTTGGAATCCGGATCAGAATGTGGTCCGTTGCAAGCTGCAGTAGGTCGCGGTCTCCGGATACGATCGTAACTTCCATCCCTTCCGCCTCGCATTTGCGGCCGAGCGTTCCTAAGATATCATCCGCCTCATAGCCCTCTTTTGTGACAATCTCAATGTCCATTGCTGCGAGCACTTCCTGGATCACCGGGACCTGTTCGCGCAGTTCCTGCGGCATCGGCTTTCTCGTTCCCTTGTACTGATCATACATTTTGTGGCGGAATGTCGGTGCATGGAGGTCAAACGCCACGGCAAGATACTGCGGCTGCTCCTCATCGAGAATTTTAAACAGAATATTCAGGAATCCATATACGGCGTTCGTGTGCAGTCCTTCTGCATTGGACAGATCCGGTACGCCGTAAAAAGCCCGGTTCAGAATACTGTGTCCGTCCAGTAATACGATTTTATCACTCATAATAATCCTTTCAGCCAGGGTAATTCTATCACTTCAAAATAGTGCAGAGCCAGGAGCACCAGAAACAGAACGAGAATCAGCATCAGCACCCGAAAAAACGTATCTTTGTACCGGCGGTATCTCGCTTCTTCCTCTTTTTTCTCCAGATCGCGTTCCAGAAGTCCTGTCAGATTGTAGGAATCGGGCGCGTCATCCTCGAAATATGCCATCGCACGGTTCACAATAAAATATGTCTCCAGTTCCTCGTGGCATGTATGGCATTTCCGGATATGGGAAATAAACGGTTCCATCTCTTTCTCCGGCATATTTCCCTGCACGTATGGCTGTATTAATTTTTCTGCTTCTTTACAGTCCATAAAATCCTGCTCTCCTTTTGTATCCGGCCAGTGTTTTTCTCTGGCCGTTTTTTCTGCTATCTACCATCATACACTATTTTCTCATAATTTAAAAGAGACAACCCGCCGAAAATGGGTTGTCTCTTGTTCTCTTATAAGATAACTGTTTTCTAGTGGATTTCCATTATGCACGGACAATGTTCGGGGTCTCTTTTCCTGCCTCGAAATCCAGCGCATTCTGCAGTGTGGTCTCTGCAATCGCACGCAGTGCTTCCTCGGTGAAGAATCCCTGATGTGAAGTGATCATAACGTTCGGGAAGGACAGGAGACGTGCTGTGGTGGAGTGCTCCAGAATCTCATCGGAACGGTCCTCGAATACGTTCGGGGTTTCCTCCTCGTATACGTCAAGGCCGACGCCGAAGAATTTTCTTGCACGGATTCCCTCGATCAGGTCGTCTGTCTTTACCAGACCTCCGCGGGACGTATTGACCAGGATCACGCCGTCTTTCATCTTTTTGATGCTCTCGCGGTTGATCATGTGGTATGTGCTGTCCATCAGCGGGCAGTGCAGGGAGATCAGATCACTCTGCGCCAGCAGTTCATCAAGAGTTACGTACGTAACAAAATCTTTTAAGGATTCATTCTGGTATACATCGTAAGCAATGACTTTCATGCCGAAACCGTGGCAGATTCTTGCCATAGCCGCACCGATTTTTCCGGTTCCGACGATTCCGGCGGTCTTCTGATAGAAGTTAAATCCCATCAGTCCGCCCAGGCTGAAGTCGTTTTCTCTTACTTTCGTATATGCTTTGTGCATGTGGCGGTTGACCGTCATGGCCAGTGTCATCGCATGCTCAGCTACAGCCTCCGGGGAGTAACCCGGTACACGGCGTACATCAATGCCGTATTTTGCAGCTGTCTTTAAATCTACGTTGTTGAAGCCTGCGCAACGCATCAGGATCAGCTTGACGCCTGCCTCATGCAGTGCTTCTACGGTTTTTGTTCCGACATCGGAGTTTACGAAGGCGCACACGGCATCGTAGCCCTTTGCCAGGGAAGCGGTTCTTGCAGCAAGGCCGGTTTTTAAATATTCCACTTCAATTTCCGGAAACTGCTCTTTGGTTCGGTCGAAAGATTCTCTGTCGTAGCTCTGGGTATCGTAAAATAAAATTTTCATAATGTTTTTCCTCCTCGCTTTGCGGTCATCTTATTGTTCCCGCTTACAGGTATTACTATACTTTATTGTTAAAACTTTGTCAATGTATTATTTGTTAAAATTTTATCAATTAGTAAATTTATTTTCAACATCTTTCACAACAGTACAAATTTACTGGATCACCTCGTCCAGGAACCGGGACGGCTCGACTTTCTTTTCAAACCGTTCCTCCACATAACAGAGCGTCAGCTCTTTCCGGGCGCGCGTCATTCCGACGTAGAACATCCGCCGCTCCTCCTCGATCGCCTCCGCAAGGACTGCTTTCTGATACGGCATTACGCCCTCGTTGACGTCAAGAAGATAGACCTTGTCGTACTCGAGTCCCTTGACGCTGTGCAGGGTGGAAACCATAACTCCTTCCGCACTCTCTGCGCGCTGCTTCTGTTTTTCCTTCATCTTCTGCTGGTATTCCTCAATATGTGCAAACCAGCCCTCGATGCTTTTCTGGCTCTTTGCCGCCTCCTGCAGCTCGTCCAAAACGGAAATCAGATCATCCTCTTTCAGATGGCGGTATGCAGCATATTCCTTCACATACTGTTCATAGCCGATCGCATAGCGGATGTAATTGACCGCGCCGAACGGCGATAAATGCGTCAGTGTCGTGATATCCTGCTCCAGTTTGCGGATCCGCTGGCACATCCAGTCTTTTTCTTCGTAATATTCCAGAAGTGCATCGAACGAAACAGTCGCCTCCTCAAAGGCATCCCGCGACAGATAACGGTTCGGGCGGTTGGCAATCTTTAAAAACTCGCCGCGCTTCCGACTTCCCATCGCAAGATTCAGATACGTCAGCAGATCTTTCGCAATCCAGTGGTCATAGAGATCCGGCAGGGCATCCCGCATCTGGAACGGGATCTGTGCTTCCATCAGTTCCTCTACTGCTGTCCGGCAGCCAAGATTCGTGCGGAACAAAAGCGCCATCTCTTCATACGGACAGCCGTTTTTCTCCGCCTCCCGCAGCTCCTCGGCAACGGCACGCATCTCCTCGCGCGGGTTCTTATATCCCCGGATTGCAACCGGAGCGCCTTTCTCGTTGTTGGTGGAAATCGCCTTTTCATACCGCTTTTTGTTGTGGTGGATCAGGCATTGGGACCGCTTCACGATAAATTCCGTACTACGGTAATTTTTATCGAGCACTACCTGCGCCGCGCCCGGGTAATCTTTCGGAAAATTCAGCATGATCTCCGGCTTGGCCCCGCGGAACTGATAAATCGACTGATCGTCATCCCCGACAATAAAGAGGTTATTTTCCGGCAGCGCCAGCATCCGCACAATCTCATACTGCACGGGGCTGATGTCCTGAAACTCGTCAATCAGGATATACTGAAATTTGTGCTGCCAGGCGCGGAGGACCTCCGGCCGCTCCAGAAAGAGACGTTTGCACTGCACCATCAGATCGTCGAAATCGAGTTTTTTGTTCTCCTTCCGCCATTTCTCATACGCCTCATAGATTTCGCGGAACTTTTCCTGCGGCATACAGGCGGAATAGTAATGTTCCAGCGGGATCTGATTGTTCTTCACAGTGCTGATTTCGCGCGCCAGATTTTCCTCGAGATCCTCTTCCTCCAGGTCTCTGGCATAGTGGTTGACCAGCTCGCGCATCAGCCGCTTTTTCTCTTCCTCGCTTAAAATATTGTTGCCGGACATGCGGTACGTATGGCGCAGAATCGCGTAGAATACCCCGTGGAACGTTCCAAAGGTGACCTGGGTACTCGTCTTTCCCATCGCCTTCAAATACCGCTCCTTCATCTCTTTTGCCGCCGCACGCGTAAATGTTACGACAAGAATACGAGAGGCGGAAATGCCGCTCGTTACAAGCTGGCAGGTCCGCCCCGTAATCACTGCGGTTTTCCCCGACCCCGGTCCGGCAAGGACCATCATGGGGCCGGTGGTATGCATCACCGCTTTTTTCTGTGAATTATTATATATCATTTGGATAATTTCTCAATCGCTTTGTCGATGCGGGCAAGAGACTCCTCTTTTCCCAGAACCTCAAGGATTTCCGTTGCGCCGGCCGGTGTCATCTGTTTTCCGGAAAGAGCGGTACGGATCGGCCACATAATATAACCGGTCTTGTATCCTTTTTCTTTTCCGAATGCGCTGAGCATCTCAAAGAGAGCATCATTGCTGAAATCTTCCTGCGCTGCCAGCAGCGGTTTTACTTCCTGAAGAAGTGCAAGGGAGGTCTCCTCGTTTGTCTTCATCTTTTTGTGAGTGTACATCGAAGCGTCGTACTCCGGAACTTCCTCGAAGAAGTCGATGAGGTCTGCAATATCCGGGAATACTTCGATTCTTGTTTTTACCATGGCTGCAATTTTCTTAAAATCGAGCGGACGGTGGATTGTCTTCTGGATATACGGAAGCGCCATCTCATAGAACTTCTCGTCGTCCATTGCCTTCATGTACTCGCCGTTCATCCAGCGGAGTTTTGTCATATCGAAAACGGCCGGAGATTTGCTGATGTGGTGGTAATCGAAGATTTTTACCAGCTCCTCGAGAGAATAGATCTCGCGGTTTCCTTCCGGGCTCCATCCAAGAAGGGCTACGAAGTTGACAATGGCATCTTTTAAGAAGCCCTGATCGATCAGGTCTTCATAAGAAGAATGGCCGCAGCGTTTGGACAGCTTCTGATGCTCCTCGTTGGTGATCAGCGGACAGTGTACGTAAACCGGAACTTCCCAGCCGAATGCCTCGTAAATACGGTTGTATTTCGGGGATGAGGACAGATACTCATTACCGCGGACAACGTGGGTTACACCCATCAGATGGTCGTCGATGACGTTTGCGAAGTTGTAGGTCGGATATCCGTCGGATTTGATCAGGATCAGGTCTTCCAGCTCCTCGTTGTTTACGGTGATGTCTCCGTAGATCTCATCGTGGAAGGTTGTGGTTCCTTCGGTCGGCATATTGAAACGGATGACGTACGGTTTGCCGGCTGCCAGATTGGCCTCTACTTCCTCTTTGGAAAGACCAAGGCAGTGTTTGTCGTAGATCGAGATTTCTTTTCCGCCTACGTTACGCTTGCACTGGCTCAGGCGCTCTGCGTCACAGAAGCAGTAATAAGCGTCACCCTGCTCTACCAGCTGTTTTGCGTATTTCAGGTACAGACCTGCTGCATTACGCTCGCTCTGTACGTACGGGCCGCAGCCGCCGTCTTTGTCCGGTCCCTCGTCGTGTACCAGGCCGGTCTCTTTTAAGGTACGGTAGATGATATCAAGTGCGCCTTCCTGGAAACGCTCCTGGTCGGTATCCTCGATACGGAGCATAAAGGTTCCGTCATCGTGTTTTGCGATCAGATACGCATACAGGGCAGTACGCAGATTTCCTACATGCATCCGGCCTGTCGGGCTCGGTGCAAATCTTGTTTTTACATTGCTCATTTTTCTTTTCTCCTGATTTCTGGTTTTTCTGGAACAATCCTTTTGTCTGTTCCCTTCCACCATTTATTTAGAATGGAAAACAGCCCGGCGTTTCTTCCGAGCTGCACCATCCTTCCACTTTTGCCAGCGGCAATGCTCTTTTTCAGACCTCTACGCCGTGCTGTTTCAAATATTCCATAAAGTCGCCGACGGTAGAAAGGTCTGTCAGTTCGTCGGTGTCGATTTCAATTCCGTACTCGTCTTCTAATGCCATAACCATCTCGTAGAGATCCAGGGAATCTGCACCCAGGTCATCTTTAAAAGAGGTATCTTCGTTGATGCTGTCTGCATCACAGTTGAGCTGTTCTACTAAAATTTCTTTTATCTTTTCTAACATTGTTCTGCTCCTTCCTGCCTCTACCCGGCAGCCAGTATTTCTTTCGAAAAAAGTGTATCTGTTATTCCGGCATTTGTCAATAGATTTTTCTACTTTTACTGTTCTTCCGCCTGTGCCTCTCCTTCTCCGCTCTTTCCATCCTGGAACACAATAAAGCGGGAGACGCACAGGGCAATGCCGATTTCCGTCAGGATAAAGAGCACCGATGTTCCTCCGTAACTGATAAATGGAAGGGTAATTCCCGTTGCCGGCATCAATTTCAGAACAACGCACAGGTTCAGAATAACCTGAATGGAAATATGTGCAAAAACGCCGCTCACCATCAGCATTCCATACGCGTCCGGCGCATTCTGTGCAACCACAAACAGACGGTACAGCAGGTAGCCAAACAGCAGCAATACAAGAAGCGCGCCAAATATTCCAAGCTCCTCGCAGATGATCGAGAAGATCATATCGTTCTGTGCTTCCGGAATTGTTGTAATCTTCTGCGTACTGTTGCCAAGTCCTTTTCCGAGAAATCCACCGGATCCAATCGCATAAAGTCCCTGCAGAATCTGATAGCTGCCTCCGGAAAGCCATTCATAGATACGGTTCGACCGGAAGTCACCGCCTATTCTTTCAAAGATCTGCAGATTATTTTTTAAAATGATAATCGCAAAAACGCCAATTACCGCCGCGCCCGGAATCACACGCGCATAAAATTTTACCTCCGGGTCCGCCAGAAACAAAATGACGCAGGCGATGAGTCCCAGAATAATGGCGGTACTCAGGTTGTCCGTCAGAATCCACGCAGCCAGCGCCTGCAGCACGCCAAGTCCGAGGACAATTGCTTTTGCGCGGATGGTACGCATATTTTTTCCCATCTTCAGGATAATGTATGGCAAATACAGAATCAGCCCCAGCTTTCCAATCTCCGCAGGCTGAAGACTGCCACCGCCGATCCGGAGCCATCTTCTCGCCCCGTAGGCTTCATAACCAAGCGGCGTAAACCTTACCGCCGCCATCAGAAGGAGACTTCCCCAGTATACCAGTGCTGCAATCCGCTGGAACCATACACTATGATAATCTACAAGCTTCGACAATATCACAATCCCCACCAGAACAATAGCAGAAAGCCCCGCCTGATGCGTGAAATAATACATATCATTTCCCTTGAATGTACTGGCCGCCTCGTAGGCACTCGCGCTGTACAGCATAATCAGTCCGAAGCTGACCAGCAGAATGGTGCAGGCCAGCAGGTTATAATCATAAAAATCCGAAGGAAGTTTTTTCTTCCTCTTTTTCTTCTTTTCTTTCTTCTGGGATGGCATGTTTACTTTCTCTGCCATGAAGTTTCCACCTCCATTGTTTTACTCCATTTATTTCAGTGCATAGCCAAGCAGGCTGACAAAGCCCGGATTTCGGTCGGTCGTTCCGAGGATAACCTTACGCACCAGCTCCGGATCGTCCGTGATAATGTTGTCCACGCCGCAGTTGACCATCCGCTGCATATCTCCCTGATAATTCAGCGTCCAGGCACAGACTTCTTTACCAAGACTGTGCGCATGCTCTACAAAGCTTTCTGTGATGTACGTATATTTTACAGAAAAGAAGTCCGCCGCGTCCATATCCTCCAGGCCTCCGTACGACATTTTCATCGTATACCCGGTCTTGATATCCGGATTGATTTTCTTTGCCTGCCTGAGGAAATTGTAGTTCATGGAGGTCAGCACACACTGATCCACAAAGTCATTGTCCTCGATGATTTTCACCACTTTTTTGACAATATTCTGGTTGTGGCCGTTGTATTTTACTTCGATATTCAGGTTGATTTTTCCTTTCGCGTACGCGATGACTTCTTCCAGCTTCGGAATCTGCTCGCCGCGGAATTTTTTGTTGAATCGTACACCGGCATCGAGCTGGCTGATTTCATCGTAGGTCAGGGTCCAGATGCTGGCATTCAGACCGGTTGTCCGCTTCAGATTTGTGTCGTGCATAAGGACAATCTCACCATCACTCGTCTCCTGTACATCGATCTCCGCGTAATCCGACATGCTGTCCACTGCATATTTGATCGCGCTCATCGTATTTTCCGGTGCTTTTCTGGCTCCGCCCCGGTGCGCTGACACCGAAATATACTGGGAGGAAGCCGTTGCCTCTGCACGTGTTGCGCGCATGGCATATACAAGATAAACCGTTTCTCCCGCCAGCATGGCGATCGTGAGAATCACCGCCGTTACCGGACCGCAGAAGGTGCGTACCAGCTTCGAGCTCGGCTTTTTCGTTGTCCGGCTCTTCTGGTAGCCCTTTCGGGAGGAACGGATAAAAATCAGATACAGATACGTAATGCTTCCGACAAGGCCGAACGCTCCGCCGATCAGGCTCATCGTCGATTTGACCCAGTCACCGTAGACGATGACGGTACTGACAACGGTAGACGGCGTTTTCACCAGCTTTGCATAGGCAACGACAGCCGTTCCGAAAATCAGATACAAAACCCACGTAATCAGAAAAATCATCACCTGGAAAAAGACGTTGATGCCAAGCTCACGCAGCACGCGTTTTTCCAGTGTCTGGCGCACCCGCAGATGGGTATTTTTCTCTTTTTCCGTCATCATGCACCGGAACGGGATGGTGTAGGAAAACACAAACGAGAACGCGACAAGCAGAATCGTCAGCACCACCGGGATCCAGTATGCCGGGAAGGCATTGAAAATCTTCGTCAGGGAAACCTGAAGCAGTTTCATACTGCGGATGGCGCTGTAGCTGCTGTGCAGCCAAAGGTACGGGAAGCTCGCTGCCATGTAGAAAAACCAGGTCCACGGGCGGGCACGCACAAACTGTGCAGCTCCTCTTCCGCCGGCAAGCATCATGACAGGAACGGAAATCCGTTTTCGTTTCCAGGAGGCCTCCAGAGCCGCCATGACAGCATAGATTTCAAACAGCATACAGAAAAAGAAAACAAGCAGAATTCCAAAAATCAGCAGAAGGGTCAGCGGATGCAGCATGATCTTGTTGAAGTTTTCCGATGTCATATAACTCGTTCCCAGCTGTTTTAAGGAAAAGTTGATCGCCGCATTGGCGAGTCTTGAAACCAGCTGGCTGGAAAACAGGCGGTAGACCGTCTCAAATATCACGATGCTAAGCAGGTTTTTCTGCAAAAGTTTCCATGCCATATTCAGATAAATTCGTATCATTCCTGCATTTTTTACTGCCTTTTTTCTCATCTGCTGTTGTTCTCTCCTGTCAGCCGCAATTCCCCCCGATGAATCTGTATGCAAAAATTACCTTTATTTTTTCTCTTTTGTATTTTACATTTGACACTTCGAGTCTTTTTTGAAGCTCTTTTCTTTCTGTTCATTTTAAACTATCTTCCAGTATAACACAAAACCGGGTCTTTGAGTATTCTTTTTTCTATTTCTGGTTGCACCACTTCTGCAGTTTTTTTACCATGGCGGATGGGCTGCTTACTGTGCCGTCGATCGGCGTACCGAGTTTTTTCTGCCAGGCGAGGATTGTCTGCGGACCGATATAGCCGTCCATGCCGGCCGATGCCCATTTCTGCATTTCTTTTACAAGGGCCGATCCGCCTTTTGGCGTACTGTCCCACTCGGCGGCTGTGATGCCATCACAGAATTTCCGGTTGACGGCCAGCTGATTGCTGATTTTTCCATCCTGCGGTGTGCCGAAAAGTTCCTGCAGACGGCGCGTCAGATTTTCGCCCCAGATTCCGTCCTCTGCGACTGTCTTTCCGGATGGCTTTGCTGTCTCTGCCGATTTTTCTTTTGCGGGACCGGCATAACGGCAATACGCTGTATGGCAGTTGACCCAGCCTGCCCCTGAGAGAAGCCGTCCCCAGCTTGTGTTCTGGATTTCCGTCACCGTGTAGCTTCCCTGATCCCGGATCGTTCCGGCAATCCTGCTGTCCGCATCCGGTGCCTGACGGATGTTGAGGGCCGCTGTCTGCACCTGATAGATCCCGGGCGCATACGTTTTTCCTGTTCCGCTGCCTGCTGTTCCCGTTCCTGTGCTCCCTGCACCGCTTCCGATCATCCGCTTCATGCGGTCCCAGTCACCGCGGTTCATGATCTGGCTCGGACAGTATTTGCTGCAGATGTCATAATGACGATAGACTCTTTCCAGCGGAATCCCCGTCTCCCGCATGATCTCCCGCACCAGTGCCGCAGTATTCTCAAATGCTTTTTCATAATTATACCCGGCCTGCACACACATCTCCACACCGATGCTGTTCTTGTTGCCGTACTGCTGAAACAGATTTTTTCCTCCGTAATTAATGCCGACATGCCAGCACCCCCGGCTGTGCGGTGCCGCCTGGTAGGCTGTGTCACCGTCATCGACGTAATAGTGTGCGGAAATGTTCTGGAAATTCCCGTCATGCTGTGCTCTCGCATGTGCCCGCGCATCGGCACCTGCTGCGAAGTTGTCGGTGTTGTGGACTACGATACATTTGGGATTGTTTTCCGCATACGTATTCTGATTGCCAAGATACGACCGATCAATTCTCATATTCTCCCCTTTCTGACGGTTCCGACTGCTCCGGCATAACACAGATTTTTTGAAGCGCCGTTCACTCCGGCTTATGGATCTGCTTGATAATCTGATTCACATAATTGCTCAGCCCCGCCACCAGAATCCCCTGCGTGACCGCCGTAAAAACCGCCATCGCCCCCTCCTTCGCCGTCTCAATCTCACTCGTCGCCATCACCCAAACCGCACACAGCACCATGCTGATGCCGCCTAAGATCAGCGGAATGTACTTATTCTTCACCGCCTGCGACTGCCGCAAAGCAACACCGAAAAAATACAGCACGAACGCAACGACGATGAGTTCGGGCTTTACATAATTCATTGCTTCCATGGAACATCCTTTCTGACTGTTCTGTTTTTGAAAGTCTTTTTTCTATATTATGATGGGATAATGATTTACGACTGGATAAGATTTTCTTACTGTAAACCCAAAAAATCCCACCTGTTTTTCAGATGGGATTTTCCAGTGGTGTGCTGTTCTTTGATTTTTAATTTACTATCTTGTGCAGCAATTCCCCTGACCTGCCCCTGGCCGCGGTGCCGCACAGAAAGTCTTTGCATCAAACGACGGATTAAACGCATAAAAGTTCTTCGAATTCAATTCATCCTGTACAGAACGCAGTGCTTCACCAAAACGCTGGAAATGCACAACTTCACGCGCCCGCAGGAAACGAATCGGATCTGCAACTTCAGGATCTTTTACCAAACGAAGGATGTTATCATACGTTGACCGGGCTTTCTGCTCCGCAGCGAGGTCTTCGAACAAATCTGTCAAAGGATCACCTTTCGACTGGAACTCACAAGAATTAAACGGAACTCCGCCAGCCGCCTGCGGCCAGATGCCAGTTGTGTGGTCTACATAGTAATTGGCAAAACCAGAGTTCTGAATTTCTTCCAGAGAAAGATTGCAGGTGAGCTGATGAACGATCGTTGAAACCATCTCAAGGTGTGCGAGTTCTTCTGTCCCAACATCATTCAACACCCCCGCTACAATTCGGTTCGGTGCTGTGAAACGCTGAGAGAGATACCGCATGGATGCGCCCATCTCTCCATCCGGGCCACCGTACTGACTCATGATAATTTGGGCGATTTTGGGGTTTGGTGTCGTGATGTTTACAGGATACTCGAGGCGTTTTTCATAATTCCACATCCGTCAGCACCCTCCTTTCCGGTTGACTTCCCACGGCCATGGCTGCATAACCCATTCGAAAGAACGGCTCATGCGGTCGTTGGCGGTATCGATCGTGAGCGGACCGTACTGTTCGGCGTACTGTTTCAGTGCTTCTTTTCGAAGCTCCACTTTTTCCCGGAAAAAGGCAAGTGCATCTTCATCCTCCGGGTGGGTGTCGAGGTAAAGGTTCATTTCAACAACAGCAAAGCTGACCTGATCAATCCAGGCGAGCAGCTTTTCACGGGATGGCATCTGCGGCATCATAGGCACTGTCCTCCTCCCTTTCCACAGAATGGTTTACAGAGTTCCGGGAATAAGGTTCCATTTTTTAATGCAGCGGAAAGATCATAGATCTGTTCAAACCGCTGCATCGGAACGTACGCCATTGCAGGTATCATATGATCTACATGCTGCATTTTCCGCGGGAAATTCCTTGGTTCCATCTTCAGTTCCATATTGTTTGAAGCGGCGCGGCGGTTCTGCATATTGTTCGCACCGCAGCAGCCGCGATTCATACGGGATGAATCCATACCATGTTCCTCTTTCATTTTCTGTTCTTTATAGAGTATGAAGAAAATAAGAAAGTGTCAAAAAAGGCAGCGGTTTCTCTTCCGCTGCCTTTCTGTCATACTAATGAAATTTTCATCAAAACTGCATCTCATACAAATGCGCATAAATCCCACCTTTCGCGAGCAGTTCCTTATGTGTGCCTTCCTCCGCAATTCCATTCTCCGTCAGCACCAGAATCCGCTTTGCATTCCGGATTGTGGACAGCCGGTGCGCAATCACGAAGGTTGTCCTGTCTTTCGCCAGAAGTTCCAAAGATTTCTGGACGACTTTTTCGCTTTCGTTGTCGAGCGCTGAGGTTGCCTCGTCGAAAATCAGGATCGGCGGGTTTTTGAGGAATACGCGGGCGATGGAAAGCCGTTGTTTCTGGCCACCGGAAAGTTTTACGCCGCGCTGGCCGATATCGGTGTCGTAGCCGTCCGCCAGCTCCATGATAAATTCATGTGCATTGGCCGCTTTCGCTGCGCGGATGACCTCCTCGTCGGTCGCATCAAGACGTCCGTATCTGATATTTTCCATGATGGTTCCCTTGAACAGCCACGTATCCTGCAGGACCATACCAAAGGCATCGCGCAGCTCTCTGCGGTTGAAGTCTTTGATGTTGTGGTCGTTCAGCAGAATGGCTCCGCTGTTGACATCGTAGAAGCGCATCAGCAGTTTGACCATCGTCGTCTTTCCGGCTCCGGTCGGGCCGACGATCGCGGTTTTCTGGCCCGGTTTTACTTTGGCGCTGAAATCGTTGATGATGATCTGCTCCGGGTTGTAGCCGAAATGTACGTGGTCGAAGGTGACTTCTCCTGTCACAGTCTCGATTGCTGCCGGATTCTCGACAATCTGGTCTTCCTCTTCCTCGTTCAGGAATTCAAAGACACGCTCGGATGCCGCCGACATCGACTGTACCATGTTGATAACCTGCGCAATCTGCTGGATCGGCTGGGTAAAGTTTTTCACATACTGGATAAATGCCTGGATATCACCGATCGTGATCACGTTTTTGATCGCCAGAAGTCCGCCGGTCAATGCCACGCAGGCGTAGCCTAAATTTCCGACAAACATCATAATCGGCTGCATCATACCGGATAAAAACTGGGATTTCCATGCGGAATCGTAAAGAATATTGTTGGTTTTTTCAAACTCTTCGATCGTATCCCTCTCGCGGTTGAATGCCTTGATGACGAGATGGCCGCCGTAAACCTCCTCAACCTGTCCATTGATGTGACCCAGATATTCCTGCTGGTCACGGAAGAATTTCTGGGATTTCTTCGTCACCAGTCCGATCAGCCCCATAGAAATTGGCAGGATCACAAGTGCGATCAGCGTCATCAGCGGAGAGATACTCAGCATCATGATCAGAACGCCGACCAGCGTTGCCACGGATGTGATGATTGTGGTAATGCTCTGGTTCAGTCCCTGACCCAGTGTGTCGACATCGTTGGTAATACGTGAGAGCACTTCGCCATAGGTGCGGCTCTCAAAATATTTCATCGGCATGCGGTTGATTTTCTCCGAGATTTCCTTCCGGAGACGATAGCATACCTTCTGGGTAACGCCGGTCATAATCCAGCCCTGGATGAAGCTGAACAGGGCGCTCATCAGATACAGGCCAAGTACAAACAGCAGAATCGTTCCGATTCTTGCAAAATCAATGCTTCCTGTGCCCCGGATCTTTTCCATCAGTCCCTCGGACAGTGCGGTCGTAGCTTTTCCGAGAATCTTTGGTCCGGCAACGTTGAACACCGTCGAGCATGCGGCACAGATCATAACGATAAAAATCGCAATTTTATATTTTCCGATGTACTGGGCGAGCTGTTTGATCGATTTTTTCAGATCTTTCGGCTTCTCGCCCGGCTGCATGCCGCGGCCCATCCGTCCCATCGGTCCTCTTTTGCGCGGCTGCTGGTTCATTTCATTACTCATGGTCAGCCACCTCACTTTCCTTCAGTCCAAGCTCTTTCTCTGACAGCTGGGATTTCGCAATCTCCTGATAAACCTCGCAGCTTCTCAGCAGTTCCTCATGCGTACCTTTTCCGACTACTTTTCCGTCATCGAGCACCAGAATCTGCTCCGCATGGAGAATCGTGCTGATCCGCTGTGCCACGATGATCACGGTGCTGTCTTTGACATTCTCCGCCAGTGCTTTTCGAAGCGCCGCATCCGTTTTCAGGTCAAGTGCAGAAAAACTGTCGTCGAAAATAAAGATTTTCGGGTCTTTTGCAATCGCACGCGCAATCGCCAGACGCTGTTTCTGTCCGCCGGATACGTTCGTTCCGCCCTGTGCAATCGCGGTTTCGTATTTGTCATCTTTTGCCTCGATAAACTCGGTTGCCTGCGCAATTGCGGCTGCCTTTTCGATCTCCGCATCCGTCGCATCGTCTTTTCCGAAGCGCAGGTTGGATGCGATCGTTCCCGAGAACAGCACACCTTTCTGCGGCACGAAACCGATCTCATCGCGCAGATCCTTCATCGTAATGTTTCGAATATCTTTTCCATCGAGCGTAATCTTTCCGCCCGTCACATCATAGAGACGTGGGATCAGGTTGACCAGCGTCGATTTACCGCAGCCGGTGCTTCCGATGATCGCTGTCGTCTTGCCAGGCTCGGCAACGAAGTCGATGTCATGCAGCACATCCTCCTCGGCGCCCGGATAACGGAAGTTGACGTGATCGAAGCGGACAACTCCGTTGTGAACCTCCAGCTGCTCCGGATTTTTGACATCCTGAATGGAGGATTCTGTCTGAATGACTTCATCGATACGGCCGGCGGCAACAGCGGCACGCGGCAGCATGATTGACATCATTGTCAGCATCAGGAAAGACATGACGATCATCATGGCGTAGGTAATAAATGCAGTCATTGCACCGACCTGCATCGTGCCGGCATCGATTTTATGTGCACCGAACCATACGATTCCGACGGTCAGCACGTTCATAATCATCATCATACCAGGCATCATAAAGGTCATGACGCGGTTGGTGAACAGGGTTGTTTTGGTCAGTTCCTTATTCGCACCGTCGAAGCGCTCTTCCTCTTTGTCCTCTCTTCCGAACGCACGGATGACAGAGAGTCCGGTCAGGATTTCACGCGATACGAGGTTGATGTTGTCAACCAGTTTCTGCATCAGCTTAAATTTCGGCATCGCAAGGGAGACAAGCAGCATCACGTATCCGAGAATGACGATGATCGCAAGAACAATGATCCATTCCATACCGGCTCCCGTTTTCATGACTTTCAGCACACCGCCGATGCCAAGGATCGGTGCGTAGGCAACCATTCGCAGTACCATGACGGAGACCATCTGGATCTGCTGGATATCGTTCGTGCTTCGGGTAATCAGCGATGCGGTGGAGAACTGATCCATCTCCGCATTGGAGAATCCGACAACCCGTTTGAATACTTTTTCGCGCAGATCGCGGCCGATTCCGGCGCCGACGCGGGAGGCAAACAGTCCGACGAGAACAGTTACCACACCCATCAGGAGTGCCATGCCGACCATCTTGAGGCCTGCGGTCAGAAGATACGTTTTCTGAATCTGGTCTAGATCGAGGCCCGCCGCTTTGTCTGCGGAAACTGCATACGCAATGCCCATCGATTTTACCAGGGAGCTTCCCATCGTATCAAGCGTTTTTTCCATGCTGTCGCGCATCGAGAGCACGGTGTCTTTATCCATCTGTCCGCTCTCGAGCATCGCTGCAAAGATTGGACGGACATCCACACAGGTGACTTTGACTTTGTTTCCATCGTCATCCTCTTTTTCCTGTTGGAAGCTCTTCAGCTCCACATGCATCATCTCGCCGATCTGCTCAATCGTCATGTTTTCAAACACCGACGCATCCTGACCGGTCTGCTGTGCCATGAGTTGTTTAAAGGTATCCTCCTCCATCGCACCCATCTGGTAATTCATCAGCAGTGCAACGGTCAGTGTATCGTCTGTTTCATCAAGTTCTTTTTCAGAAGCTTTGTTCCGTTCATAATAGCCGTCCTTTTTCGTATAGAGGCTTTCCCATAAATCCACCTCATCATCCGTCATGATAAACTCGGCCGTCTGAAATTCTTCCTCTGTGATTCGTTTCGGTGTAACGTGCTCAACACCACTGTTCTGAATGCCCACATCAATAATATCGGATGTGTACGACGGGAGCGACAGGTCGCACCACGCCTGGACAAACAAAAGCATAAGAATCACGAGAATCGATTTCCAGTACGGGAGCATATTCTTGAAAATCTTACTCATTTTTTCCCCTTTCTGTCTTTTTTTGTGTACCAGCTTGCCGGCACACTAGAGCGTGTCTGAAAAACCATTTCCGCAATCTGCAAGCCCCACTTTGCGGGAGATTTTACCCTCATTCGGTTGCCGTAGCCCGCTACGCCGCCCTCATTCGGATAAAATCTCCCACAAACTGGGACTCGCAGCTCACGAAAAGCCTTTTTCAGACACGCTCTAATTCTGTCGTTTTCGGGTGTCAATTTCTTTTTCTGCGATCTCATAGATACGATCCAGATAATCAACCAGCTGATCTATATCCTCTTCCTTTAACTGTGACATCACAGAGCAGCCAAAGTCCTGCATTCTGTCCCGTACCTCTTCCCCCTTTTTCCAGCCCTTCTCTGTCAGACTGATATACGTATTTCTGCGGTCTTTTTTGTCAACGCTCCGCTCTACATATCCTTTTTCCTCCAGTCCGCGCAGTGTGCGCGACACAGCCGGCGGAAGTGTTTTGGTCTTCGCCGCCAGCTCTGAGCTTGTAATTTTTCCGTTTTCTCCCATTTGCAAAATCGCACCCATAACGGAAAATTCGGAACTGCTGAGTCCCGGAATCAGGTCTGATACGTTCAGTTTTTTAAACTGGTGCACCGCACGAAACAGTTTTTCAAATGCATCTTTCATGTTTTCCCCCTCCTTTTGCCGCAAATGTTTAACAGTGTTATTTATTTACGCGTGTTAAATAATAACACCGGCAAATTTCCATGTCAAGAAATCTGCCGGTGTTTATGTTTTTTTTAGAATTTACCTACTCAAATAGAATTTGACAAACGCTGCCATTTTGTTTAGATTAGAAGCAAATACGAAAGGACACCTTCATTCCCATGCCAGGTTTTATCTTACATCTCACCGCAGCCCAAATGCTGTTAAAGCACCTCCCGTCCCACCCGGATTTTCCATATCCGATTTCATCGGTAAATGATTTTCTAATCGGAAATCTTCTGCCGGATGCGACGCAGCAGAAAGAATCCTCCCATTTCCGCGATCCGCTTTACCGCGAAAAAATGATGGTATTCCCGGATCTTACACGGTTTACAGCGAAATACCGTTCACTTCTGCCAGATTCGAGCGCACTGGGATATTATTTTCATCTTTATATTGACCGGAAATTTTTTAAGGATTTCATTCCGCAGATTGTGGAATTTTATAATGCGGATGGGGAAATTACAGATATGAGAGATGAGATTGCAACGGTTTATATCAAAAAATCGCGGACATCCATTCCTTTTTCCAGATATCTCACGGAGGAGTATTATTACGGGGACTATACACGAATGAATACATATCTTGTCAACCGCTATTGCATCCCGCTCGATCTCAATCCTAACGTCACGAACCCTGGAATCGCAGAAATTCCGTATGAGAACGTCCAACAGGTACTTGACCTCCTCCATCACTTCCTCTCCGTCCCGCCGGAAGCCGCGCAGGATCTGAAGGTCTTTCCGCTTGAAGAGCTGCTTGCGGCACTGGAGCAATATGTAGAAGAATTTTTTGCTGTGCCGAATAGGTATATTCCATAATTTTCCATTCAAAAAGGAGCAGAACCCACACCAGATTCCGCTCCTTTTTCAGAATGTAATTTTTCCGTTTCCTCTTACACTACATCTTGAACGATCCATTCTCTGTCATCCGTATCCATTTGTTTTTTTCTTCGATATTCCGTTGGTGTCCTCCCATAATATTTCTTAAATGTTTTGCAAAAATAATCCATATTTTCAAATCCCGTCTCGCCGGAAATTACAGTTATCTTTTTCTCCGTCGTGGCCAGAAGCTTTGCAGCCTCCTGCAGACGATACTTCACCAGATAATGCACCGGCGTATCGTGAAGATATCTTCGGAACAGATTCAATGCCGTACTCTTGCTCACCATAGCCTGCCCGGCAATATCCTCCAAGGTAAGATTCTGTCGGAAATTTTGATGAATATATTGCATCATCAGCTGTGTTCTTCCCTGTGAGGATGCCGTATTTTCTCTTTTTTTCTGCAGCACTTCCGAATCCATGTGCAAATAAAGCAAGTGCCACAATTCCTGCGTCAGAAATAAAGTAACCAGTTCCCGGTCTTTGTCTGATTCCTGCGCTTTGAGAATTTTCTGCATGAGCTCCAGTGCTTCTGCCTGCCATTTTATTTCCCTGCAAAAGACAATGCAGTCCACCTTACACGCCTGTATCGGTGCAATGTATTTTTTGTAAATCAGGCTGTCTGCCGGAGCGAGAAATGTCGGTTTCAGAACGAAATTTGGCACAATCGCATGGCCTTCAGAAAAATAGCGATGCAAAATCTTTGAGTTAATAAAAATGCCCGTTCCCTGTCCCAGTGAAAACTGCTTTTCGCCAACCCAGAAGGTTGCTGTTCCCTCCTGTACAAAAACAAACTCAAACTCCACATGCCAGTGCCATTCTACACAATGAAAATCAAACAACGCAAGATCGTCGTAATACAATTGAAACGGATACTCACTGTTTCCATGCTGTATCGTTTCCATCATGCTTTCATCCGTTTGGATCTTGTTATAAAATGTATTAAATTCCATCTTTCCCCGCCTCCGTTTTTCAGGCACGCCCCTCTCTATTTTACGATATTATACAATAAACAGACGATATATTCCAGTGAAAGCGACACTATTTTACGTTATTATACAAAAAGAATCGTTGTCGCTCCATGGAACACGGTGAACGGCAACGAAACGAACACTACGGCCGCAGCAGTTCTGCCATTTTAAAAAACGGAGTATATCATCATGAAAAAGAACTACCACAAAACCTTAATTGCCTGTTATCTTGGATTTATCACGCAGGCAATTTCTGCAAATTTTGCACCTTTACTATTTCTTACCTTTCACAGAACTTACCATATTTCTCTTGGAAAAATTGCGTTTATCTCGACAGTATTCTTTTTCACACAACTTCTTGTCGATTTGTTCTGTGCCAGATATGTCGATAAAATCGGTTATCGCAGGTGTGTCGTTGCTTCTGAGATTCTTTCCGCCTGCGGCCTGATTGGACTTGCCTTTCTGCCCAATATTCTGCCAAATGCCTATGCAGGAATTTTGCTCAGTGCCATGATCTATGCCGCCGGAAGCGGACTGATCGAGGTTCTTGTCAGCCCAATCGTAGAAGCTTGTCCGTTTGACAATAAGGACAGCGTTATGAGTCTGCTTCATTCCTTTTACTGCTGGGGATCTGTAGGCGTCATCTTACTCTCCACTGCGTTTCTGGCAGTTTTTGGTATGGAACGCTGGCCGATCCTCGCATGTATCTGGGCTGTACTTCCACTGTACAATACGTTTAATTTCCTTTCCTGCCCGATTGAATCACTCACCGGAAGCGAAGAAGGACTTACCATTCGTCAGCTGTGCCGTCTTCCCATTTTCTGGATTTCCCTTGTTCTTATGGTCTGCGCCGGAGCAAGCGAGATTTCGATGGCGCAATGGGCTTCCGCTTATGCCGAGTCTGCATTAGGTCTCTCAAAAAGCATTGGAGACATTGCAGGACCGTGCCTGTTTGCTGTGATGATGGGCATCAGCAGGACCTTCTATGGTAAATACGGGGAAAAAATTGACTTAACAAAATTTATGATCGCATCCGGTACACTTTGCCTGATCTGTTATCTGGCTGCAGCTCTCGCACCATATCCTCTTTTAAATCTTACAGGCTGCGTTGTGTGTGGTTTCTCCGTAGGAATTATGTGGCCGGGAACCATCAGTATTTCATCCTCTAAAATTCCACTCGGCGGAACTGCACTGTTCGCACTTCTCGCCATGGCCGGAGATATGGGCGGTTCCATTGGCCCATTTGTTATTGGATTTGTCACACAAAACACCGGCGACGATCTGAAGGCAGGTATGCTGGCCGGCTGCATTTTCCCTGCTGTACTGATTTTGTCTGTTTTTCTGCTCCGACAAAGGAACGCAGAGCAAAAATAAGCACCGAAGAGATACTGTAACGTGTCTCAGACACAGGAGCCGGACAGTCCGACTCCTTTTTTTCATGTCTCTGCAATATTTCTCACAACTCCCGAAAACAGAATCGATCCGTCCTGCCCCGTGACAAGAAACAGGAATGGACGATCCAGTACGAAGTCGATTTCGTCGTCCGGTATTTCTGCTGCGGTTTCTGAAATGCCGAGTTCTGTATACGCTGCTCCGGTTACTCCGTTTTCGTCGATTTCAAGCGTGGCGGCATGATCTGCTTTGCTCAGGTATAAATTCTCTTTGTCCCCTGTTAATGGACTGAAATCTGCCAGATCCGTATCCAGCGCATCCGTTACACCTAGTGCGCGCACCGTTTCGATCAGGTCTGTTTTTTCCGATACTTTAAATTTAGGAACAGACAGATTCACCATAGGGGAATACCAGTTATCACTGCTTTCATCCCGCCGTATAACCTTCATCAGATCCGGATCCGATACCAGTTCATTGACATCGGTATTTTCATCCGGAAGCAGGAAATACATGGAGCCGCTGTCCTGAAGGCTAAGGCTGACTGCACGGAAATGTTCGCCCTGGTAGACATCCATCCATTCCGTTTTTTTCATCATGTCCACAGTGGTATCTCCCGCAGCTCCGTGGAAGGTTTCCTTCTCTGTATCTACTTCCCAGAAATTTTCCCTCCACATCGCCTTATAATAGATGGTTGATACCAGTTCAAATACCGTTTCCGGGGCAATCGCCATGTCTTTTGTATATTCCTTCAAAAGTCCGCCGGTATTATCATCCGTCCACGTCCGCAGGGCCTGATTCATCTCTTCCGATCCGGGAGTCCCACGGAAGGTCGATGCATAATACTGTTCCGCCAGCCGCTGCAGCGTTGTGTCATTGTATGTTTCCTCACCATCCAGCCACAGCGAATTTGCCAACACACTTTTCAGCGCGGGCGTGTCTGCATAATTGCTTTTCCAGAGCGAAGAAATATTTTTCCGTAAGGTGTCCATATCCTGCGCACCAAGCATATCCAGAATCTGCTGCCGCGTATTTCCATCCGAAGTTTCCGCCAGCATCGCAAACGCGATATACAGATTGATCGGCGAGCAGACGGTATTTTCATTATCGGAAACCAGCATCTGTTCCATCAGTTTCTGATAATACGCATCCATTCCCGACTGCAGTTCTGCTGATTTTGCTGTCAACTCCCGGTACGAATCCCACCAGTCCCAGTGTGCATCGCTTTCCATGAATTTCTGTGCATCCATTGTCCGCTCCACAGATGCCGGATAAGCCGCCAGAACCGTCGTTACCCCCGACGGATAACGGACTGCAGAACCCTCCCGACCGTTTCTCCATGTCGCAACCCCCAGCACAGCTCCGCCGATGATCACCGCGCAGGCTGCCGCGGCCGTCCATTTTTTCCATGCAGCCCCTTGGGAACGCTGATAGTCCCGCGCCTTTTTCACCATAGCAGGATCCAGGTCACTCAGTGTTTCAAACAGTTCTTCTTTCTTCATACTTCGAACCCCCTTTCCGTCAAGTGTGTATGCAATTTTCCACGGATCCGGTTTAATGAAACTGAAATATAATTTTCACTTCTTCCCAGCCGCTCCGCGATTTCACCGATACTGTCTACATACCAGTACCGCAGGACAAACATGCATCGTTTCTCCTCCGGCAGCTTCTGCAGAAACTGATTGATCTCCGCGATCAGTTCTTTCATCTCCCACTGCCTCTCGATATCATCTTTTCCCGAAACACATTCTTCCAGCTCGTCCAATACCGCATCCATCTGACTTTCTCCGCGTTTTTTGCGATGCATTTTTCTATACAGATCAAACGAAAGATTTCTTGTTATCTTTCCAAGAAATGTCGATAACAGAGACGGCCGGTGCGGCGGCATGGCATTCCACGCATGAAGCCAGGTGTCATTGACGCATTCTTCTGCATCCGCCGGATTCTGCAGAATATTCTGTGCAATAGATGTACAGTATGCACCATATTTCATCGAGGATTCGCTGATCGCAGCTTCATCTCTGTCCCAATACAGCAGGACAATTCTTTCATCTTCCATATGGAACTTCCCCCTTTCATCTATCATCACGCTGTTCTGCAGAAAATCTTACACTTTTCGAAAAAAAATTCAGGTTCGAAAAAGGGCGCAGCCGAAGCCACGCCCTTCTATTCTTTTTTGTTTTCTTTATGCCAGAATCGGTTTTAAAGCCTCTGCGAGTTTTTCTTTCTCTGCTTCTGCCTCTGCCAGATCCTTACCAAGTGTTGTGTAGTATACTTTGATCTTCGGCTCTGTTCCGGACGGGCGGACGATGACGGTTTCACCGTTTGCCAGTTTGTAGATCAGAACGTTTGCTGCCGGGAGTCCGGTCTCTTCTGGTTTCTCGTAATCGGTTACTTTGACAACAGTGGAACCTGCGATCTCGGTCAGCGGCTGTTTTCTGAGGCCATCCATGATGCCGGCCATTTTGTCCATTCCGCTAAGTCCCGGGAACTCGAAACTGTCTACTTTGTTCAGGTAGCGGCCATACTCGGCATAGATCTCTTCCAGTCTCTGTTTCAGAGAGCTTCCGATGCTTCTGTAGTAAGCTGCCATCTCGCAGATCAGCATGGAGCCGATGACTGCGTCTTTATCTCTTACGTACGGTCCTGCCAGGTATCCGTAGCTCTCCTCGAATCCGAAGATGAAGCGGTCTACTTCGCCGTCTGCCTCAAGGTTTGCAATCTGATCGCCGATCCATTTGAATCCGGTCAGAACGCTGCGGAGCTCTACGCCGTAGTGCTCTGCAACTGCATCTGCCAGCGGTGTAGACACGATGGATTTTACAGCAACCGGTTTCTCCGGCATGGTGCCTTTCTCGATGCGGCCTGCGCAGATGTAGTCGAGAAGCAGAACGCCGACTTCATTTCCGGTTACCAGCTCATAACTTCCATCCGGGCATTTCA
>OHFB01000310.1_pt1 | contig 26232 bp, 19 predicted proteins | sample 1567461 | NCBI WGS metagenome assembly OHFB01 (sample SAMEA3879566, study PRJEB24766) | human gut metagenome | biome: human-associated habitat; feature: feces | place: USA | collected 1985/1987
AAAAAAATTAAAATTTGAAAGTAATTTTTGCTGGTTCTCAGAAGACATTTTTGGAAAGATTCCAGTACAGATATCTATAATTTTCTGCACACAGAAAACGGAAAGACAGAAATTTATAGATTTTGGACAGAATATTTTATGGGCATTATGTGAATGGAATGCTATGATAAATACACTTAAATATACAAAGTGAATAAAAAAGGAGGAAACAAGAAATGAAAAAAAGAATGTACAAGATTATGGCACTTGCCATGACAGCAGCTATGGTGGTACCGATGGCAGCGCAGACAACTGCATTTGCAGCTGACGACAAAGAAATTACTTACTGGAATATCGCGGTAGAGAGTCCGGATAAAGATATTGTTACCGCAGCAGTAGATAAGTTCAACAAAGAAACAAAGTCAGGCTATACTGTAAATCAGGTAGCCATCCAGAACGATACATACAAGGAAAAACTTGTTATCGCGATGAGCTCCGGTGAGTGTCCTGATATGTACTCAAGCTGGTCCGGTGGTCCGATGTATGAATATATTGATTCCGGATTTGCTCAGCCGATTGATGATCTTCTTGATCAGTCCGATGTTAAAGATAAACTTCTGGATGCAGCTATTGAACAGGGAAGCTACAATGGACATGTATATGCGATCCCATATCTGAATGTTTCTCTGGCAGGTATCTTCTACAACAAAGATATGTTTAAACAGTACGGACTTGAAGAACCGAAGACATTAGCTGATCTGGAAAATATCTGTGCAACATTAAAAGAAAACGGAATTACACCTTTTGCACTTGCTAATGCTTCCAAATGGACAGGTTCCATGTACTTCATGTCTCTGGCAGCACGTTATGGCGGACTGGAACCATTCCAGAATGCAGTTGCAGGAACCGGTAAATTCACAGATGACTGCTTCATCAAAGCAGGTGAGAAGATTCAGGAGTGGGTTAAAAACGGATACTTCCCGGATGGCGTAAACTCCTTAAGTGAAGATGACGGACAGGCAAAACAGTTAATGTATCAGGAGACAGCAGGTATGCTTCTCTGTGGCTCATGGTATACAGGAACATTCCAGACTGACAGTGAGGAATTCTATCAGAAGATCGGCTGGTTCCCATTCCCTGCAATTGATGATTCCGATGCTGATCCTACAATCCAGATCGGTACTGTAGGTGATCAGTTCATTTCCTTCAACTGTGAAGGTGATAAACTTGCAGCAGCATTTGAATGTGCAACAGATCATTTATCTGATGAAGTTGCAGACATTACATACTCTAACAACAAGATTGTTCCTGTAAAAGATGCAGGAGACCACATCAAAGACCCTGTTGTAAAGGAAATTTTTGATGCAGCTCAGGAAGCATCTTCTATCCAGTTGTGGTATGACCAGTATCTGCCAACATCTGTTGCAACTGCACATCTTGATGGCTTACAGGAAGTATTTGGTCTGACAAAGACTCCTCAGGAAGCACAGGAAGAAATGCAGAAAGCAATGGACGAATATTTAAGTACCAAATCTGATTCCGGCGCAGCAGATGATACTGCAGAAGAAGCTACAGATGATGCAGCTACAGATGATGCAGCAGCAGATGATGCTGAATAATCTTTAAAGGAAAGCAGGCATTCATTCTGACCTGAGTAAGGGTAGAAAAGAAGGGTTCTGCACATGCTGAAAGTGCAGAACCCTTTATCTTGAAAAACAATATGTGAGTACACAGAGCGTGCTTGAAAAATCATTTCAATGTCAAATTACATATCAGACAGCATGTCAGAAAATATATAAAAACCATCTCAGAAATATATCTCTAACATATTCCGAAAGCATTTTTCAAACATACTCTGGCATACGTTAGGTCAGATGATCAAATCTCAGAAAGTATTAAAAAGGAGGCACCAAAATGAATGAAAAAGGGATATCTCTGGTTCAGTTAAGACAGAGAAAAACACGTCAGACAGCAGCACTTTTTCTGGCACCTGTTATCATTTTATTAGTAGTATTTATCGCGTATCCGATTATTGATACATTTATTACAAGCGGATACCAGTGGAATGGTATTTCCGCAGACAAGAAGATGGTAGGACTTGCAAACTGGGCAAAACTGATCAAAGATACAAAATTCTGGATAGCATTTAAGAACAACGTTATTATCATGATCTTATCTATCATTATCCAGATTCCGTTAGGACTTGCAATGGCAACATTCCTTGACTTTGGCGGTAAGAAACTTACAATTTTCAAGGTTATCTGGTTTATTCCAATGCTTATGTCTTCTGTTGCAATTGGTTTCCTTTTCACATACGCACTTGCAACAAACGGAGGTATTGTCAGCACAATTTCCGGATGGTTCGGAGGGGGCAACATTGACCTTCTTGGTAATCCAAAATTAGCATTGCTCACAGTTATTCTTATCATTGCATGGCAGTTTACACCATTCTACATGGTTTACTTTATGGCTGGTTATACAAACATCCCATATGATGTATTTGAAGCAGCAAGAATCGATGGTGCTACAAGAGGACAGTATTTCTGGAAGATTGCACTTCCACTTCTTATTCCGTCAATTAAGAGTGCAGCTATCCTTTCAATGGTTGGATCTCTGAAATACTTCGATCTGATCTATGTTATGACAGGTGGCGGTCCTGGTACTGCTACAGAGCTGATGGCAACCTATATGTACAAAGAATCATTCAAGAACTTTAACATGGGTTATGGCTCAGCCATTGCAGGAGGTATGTTTATCCTGATTACAATGGTATCTATGATTACTATGAAACTTATAAACGGAAAACAGGAGGATTAAGGGATGGACAGCTATAAGAAAAGTAGAAGAAAAAGCATCATAGCCTGGATCATTGCTTTTGTTCTTGCTATCGGTGCAGCAATTGTATCATTTACACCTTTTATATTCATGGTGCTGAACTCATTCAAAGAGAAATTTGAGATGCTTACCAAGGGTGTATTCCAGCTTCCTGATCAACTGAACTGGTCCAATTACACTGAGGTACTTACAGGAGGGTTTGCAAATTACTTCAAGAACAGTGTGATCGTTCTTGCAATTTCCCTGATCCTGCTGCTGTTTATTTCAGCATGCGCTTCTTATCCTCTGGCAAGATTTAAGTTTAAAATGGCACAGCCGATTTATGCGATTATTGTAGCCTGTATGTCTATTCCTGTACATATTACATTGATCCCTGTATTCAAAATGTCAAAGTCAACAGGACTTTATGATACAATCTGGTCACTGATCGGACCGTATGTCGCATTCGCAGTTCCGATTTCCGTATTTATCCTGACCAGCTTTATGAAAGAGATTCCGAGAGAAATCGAAGAATCTGCTGAAATTGACGGATGTGGAAAGATTCAGATGTTCTTCTCCATGATCCTGCCGCTTTCCAAACCCGGAATGGCGACACTGGCAATTTACAATGGTGTAAATATGTGGAATGAATTCTCATTTGTAAATACACTGACACAGTCTGCCCAGAATCGTACCCTGCCGTTGGCAATCTGGGAATTTCAGGGACAGTATTCTATGAATACACCAATGATCATGGCGGTTCTTACATTAACACTTTTACCAATGGTTATCATGTTTATTATTTTCCAGGATAAACTGGTAAAAGGTATGACTGCAGGTGCTGTAAAGGGTTGATTCTTTCTGCGAAATCTGTTGTATCCATTTACCATTGAACATGGTATGATATTGGGGAGGTAAAATCCCCCCCCTGATCATGTGGGTATATGTGAAATTATGTGACAGATGAGGAAAGACAACATGAACAAATGGAAAACAAAATTCAGCCACTGGAAATTTGATAAAAAAATACTTTTACTTGTGACCGTCAGTATTCTTATTGTAACGCTGACGGTTGCAGGTGTTTCTCTGACTTTTTCTATAGCATCGATGAAAGAGCAGTCTGTAGAACTTCTGCAGATGCAGAATAATACAGTTGCGGAATCTTTTAAGGGATCAATGGATTCATATAAAGAAATCGTATTGGGTACGATCATGGATGATTCTGTGCAGAATTACTGCAGGCAGGTGCAGAAAAATGAGCTGAAGACAGCAGACATTGATGCAGTTTACAGCAAGCTGGAGAATCTGAATAATATGTATGAGAGTCTGAACTTTGCTGCCATTGTCAGTTCGGATTATAAAAGTTACTACTACAGAGGAAAGGGTTCTTTATCAGTTACGCAGTTTGAAGAAGTGTATCCCCAGGCATATGAGAGAAGCAAATATGCGCAGAAAGGAACGCTGAAAGTTTCCTATAATAACGATTATTATAACGATTATTATAAAGGGAACAGATATACATTGAGTCTGTATTATCCATTATATGATACCAGAAAAGTATCTGATGCAAGAGGGCTTCTGTGCATGAATTTCGATGATCCGGCAGTACAGAGGATGCTGACTGTAGGAGATTCTTCAGCAGAAACAAGAGTAGTTGACACAGGTGGAATGATATTGCTTTCGAATGATAAAGAGGAGACAGGCCGTTACGTAAATTATATAGATGAGATGGAAAAAGGGATACAGATATTTACAAAGAATGGGAATATGTATGTATGCCAGAAGATTAAGAACTGGAATTATTATGTAGTCAGTTCGATTTCTTTTTATAAACTGATGGAATCAGGATTCCATATAATGGTTGTTGTGATTCTGGTTCTGATCATAGTGCTGATCATAGTAAGCATTATTATAAGAGCACTGGTCAGGAAAATGTATCAGCCCCTTAATAAGGTAGTATCTAATATGGATTATGTTGCAACAGGTTCCCTGAGAACAAGAATCAATGTTGACAATATGGGTGAAGATTTCACAAAGCTTGCAATTGGTTTTAACTCTATGATGGATGAAATCGAGGTGTTGATGGAACAGGTAAAACTGGAACAGCATCAGCTGGAGCAGATCCGTTTTAATGCCCTTCAGTCGCAGATTCAGCCGCATTTTCTTTATAATACACTGGAATGTATCCACTGGCAGGCGATTGCCGAAGGAAATAAAGAGATTTCCACAATGGTAAAGGCGCTGGCGAAATATTACAGGATCTGTCTCAGCAAAGGGCATGATGTGATCACGATCAGAGAAGAAGTAGAGCATATCAGGAATTATATGATTATCCAGAACATGAGATACGACAACATTATCGGAAGTGAGATTGTTGTAGAATCTCAGGTGGAAGAAAGCCTGATACCGAAGCTGACTCTGCAGCCACTGGTGGAGAATTCTATTTATCATGGAATGAAAGTAAAAGAGGGAAAAACAGGTACACTTTATCTTACAGCATATAAAAATGAGGATGAAGTTATCATAAAGGTATCAGATACAGGCACAGGAATGAGTCAGGAACAGATAGATGAAATGAATGAACAGCTCTCCAGATACGAGGATTCCTTTGGATATGGAGTGCGAAACGTAAACAAGAGGATTGAACTTCTTTTTGGAGAGGGATATGGTCTTAATTATCAGAAGAATGATTTGGGTGGGGTAACTGTCGTGATCCATCTGCCATATCAGACAGAAATCAAAAAGAATACAGCAGGAGGTGAGTGGACGTGTGTATAGAGTACTGATTGTTGATGACGAAAAGATGATACGTATGGGTATGAAAAATGCCATAGACTGGAAGAAACTGGAAGTAGATGACGTATTTACTGCTGCATCAGGAAACGAGGCTTTGAAGATTCTTAAAGAAGAAGGTCCTGAAATTATGGTTACAGATATTCAGATGACAGAAATGACAGGACTGGAACTGATTAAAGCGGCCAGAGAATCAGTACCTGAACTGCGTGTGATCGTGCTTACAGGCTTTGATAATTTTGAGTATGCAAGAGAGAGCCTGCGGCTTCAGGTGCAGGATTTCTTCCTGAAACCGATTGATGAAGATGATCTTTTCAATGCGATAGAAAAGCAGATAAAAGAACTGAAAGAGCAGGAAAACAAAGAGCAGAATCAGGCCAGAGTGTGGCGCTCTCAAGGCTCTGTAGTGCAGATGAGACTGGAGCAGTGCATGAGAAATTTGGTGCATACAAAAGCAGATAAAGAAATGCAGTTGTATATTCTCCAGAAAGATTTTCAGTTTGATATTAAGCAGAAAATGAGCCTGATTCTTCTGGAACAGGGAATGTATACAGAACAGCAGAATGACGGAAAATTCCGTGCAATGACTGTTAAAAATGTCTGCATGAGCATGGTGGATTCCCAAAACAGAGGAATCACATTTGTAGATGATGACGGTACGATTGCGATTGTCTGTTTTGAAAAAGATGATGACGACAGCGTTCTGGAACAGATTGAAGAATTGTCGGATGTGCTGAAGGATGAATTTGAATATAAACCAAAGATTACGGTTGGAAGTGCTGTGCAAGGATTTGAAAATCTGGCAATTTCCTACAATGATGCCAGATATCTTCTGGAACATGAAAAAAAGAATATTCAGGACATTATACAGACGATGGGGGCTCAGAACAAGAAGAAAATCTTCTGGGAAATCTATGCAGAACTGCGAAATATCATGATTTCCAATATAGGAACTCCAGATTATGTACTAAAGGCATTTAATACCTTTATTAAGGCAACAGAATCCTATAATCTTTCCCCTTCTGCTGTGCGCAGATGTTGTTTCGAGATTGCCTCCTCTTTGATTTTTTCCTACATGGAAGTATCGTGTGAGGTGGAAGAAGGAAAGTTGGATGCACTCTCCAAGAGTCTGTCATCAGCAGGAAAAGAAGAGGCCTGTGAGATTACGAGAATGTTTATTGAGCAGCTCATTGAAAATGATGAAGAGGATGTACATTATACCATTTCCAATGCCAGACACTATATAGATGAGCATCTTGCAGAGGATATTTCGGTTTCCAGCATTGCGGAAAGTCTCTATATCACACCGAATTATTTCTCCAGATTATTTAAGCGGATTACAGGTGAAGGATGTAATGAATACATTGTCAGAAAGAGGATTGAGAAGGCGAAGAGCCTTCTGGAAACTACCAGCATCAAGACTGGAAAGATTGCTATGATGGTAGGATACAGAGATACGAATTATTTCTCACTGGCATTTAAGAAACATACAGGAAAATCTCCGACGAAATACAGAGAAGAAATGCAGAATACATAATGCAGGAGTAGCGGGCTGCGCTGAGGCTTTGTTAATACCTGCTGAATAATTATCAAATTATATAAACAGGAGGATCTGAAATGAAAGATCACAGAAAAGAAAGAGCAGAAGCAAGAAAAAAAGCAGAAAAACTGGTATCACAGATGACGCTTCTGGAGAAGGCTTCCCAGTTAAAATACGATGCTGCTCCCGTGAAAAGACTGGGTGTTCCGGCATACAATTACTGGAATGAAGCACTGCATGGAGTGGCCAGAGCAGGTGTGGCAACCATGTTCCCACAGGCAATTGCGATGGCTGCAGTATTTGACGATGAAGAGATGAAAAAAGTTGGCGATATCATTGCAACTGAGGGAAGAGCAAAATACAATGCATATTCTGCAAAAGAAGACAGAGACATTTACAAGGGTCTTACTTTCTGGTCCCCCAATGTAAACATTTTCAGAGATCCGAGATGGGGCAGAGGGCATGAAACCTATGGTGAGGATCCATATCTGACGTCCAGACTTGGCGTGAAATTCGTAGAAGGACTTCAGGGTGATGGATCTGTTATGAAAGCTGCTGCCTGCGCAAAACATTTTGCAGTACACAGTGGCCCGGAATCTCTGCGACATGAATTTGATGCGGAAGTAAGTATGAAGGATATGTGGGAAACATATCTTCCGGCTTTTGAAGCGCTTGTAACAGAAGCGGATGTTGAGGCTGTAATGGGTGCTTATAACAGGACAAACGGAGAACCCTGCTGTGCACATAAATATCTTATGGAAGATGTCCTGAGAGGAAAATGGAAATTCGAAGGTCATTATACTTCTGACTGCTGGGCAATCCGTGACTTCCATGAACATCACATGGTAACTTCCACACCAAGACAGTCCGCTGCTATGGCATTAAATGCAGGATGTGACCTGAACTGTGGAAATACATATCTTCATATGATGGGAGCTTATCAGGATGGACTGGTAACAGAAGAGAAAATTACAGAATCCGCAGTAAGACTGCTGACAACCAGATATCTGCTGGGCCTGTTTGACGGAAGTGAATATGATAAGATACCGTATAGTGTGGTAGAGTGCAAAGAGCACATTGATGAAGCTCTTAAGATGGCAAGAAAGAGCTGCGTACTCTTGAAGAATGACGGAGTTCTTCCGATTGATAAATCTAAAGTAAATACTATCGGTGTGATCGGACCGAATGCAGACAGCCGTGCCGCTCTCATCGGAAATTATCATGGAACATCTTCTGAATATGTCACTGTTCTTGAGGGAATCCGTGAAGAAGCAGGTGACGATGTAAGGATCCTTTATTCTCAGGGCTGTGATTTATATAAAGATAAAGTTGAAAATCTGGCATGGGATCAGGACAGAATTTCTGAGGCAGTAATTACAGCGGAAAACAGCGATGTAGTCATACTCTGCGTAGGTCTTGATGAGACTCTGGAGGGAGAAGAAGGAGATACCGGAAACAGTGATGCATCCGGGGACAAAGTTGATCTTCATCTTCCGAAAGTACAGGAAGAACTGATCGAGAAAGTAACAGCAGTAGGAAAACCTACCATCGTAGTTCTGATGGCAGGAAGTGCGATTGACCTGAATTATGCGCAGGATAACTGTAATGGAATCCTTCTTGCATGGTATCCGGGAGCAAGAGGCGGACGTGCAATAGCAGATCTTCTCTTCGGAAAAGAATCTCCGTCAGGAAAACTTCCGGTTACTTTTTATAAAGACCTGGAAGGAATGCCGGAATTCACAGATTACTCTATGAAAAACAGAACTTACCGTTATATGGAAAAAGAGGCACTTTATCCATTTGGATACGGACTTACATACAGTGATACCTGCGTAACAGAAGCAGAGGTTGTCGGTGAAGTATCAGCAGAGTCCGATATCATGTTAAAAGCAACTGTTAAGAACAATGGAACAGTAGATACAGATGAAGTTGTTCAGGTGTATATCAAAGACCTTGATTCTCCGCTTGCAGTTCGTAACTACAGTCTCTGCGGATTTAAGAGAGTATCTCTGAAAGCGGGAGAAGAGAAATCTGTAGAATTTACAATATCTAATAAAGCAATGAATATAGTTGATGAAGATGGAAATCGTTACATCGCAGGAAAACATTTCCGTTTATTTGCAGGAGTATCCCAGCCGGATACAAGAAGTGCAGAACTGACAGGACATAAGCCTGCTGAGGTAGAAATTGCACTTTAACCGAACGGAGTAAGTATTCTGTTTCAATTGCGAAAAGTAACATAAAATAAAAACCATATTATATATGGACAGGAGGAATACAGACATGAAAAACAAAATTAAAAAAATATTACTTCTTGGAATGACAGCCATGTTTACTGCCGGTGCAGCAGGCACAGCAGTTATATCCTGTCCTGTATGGGCAGATGAAGCAGAACAAAACTCTGAGACTGCAGAAGAGCCAAAAGCAGAAGATGCAGCTGTGGAAGAAGAAATTGCTGATCAGACAGATGATAAAACAGAAAATACAGATTTAAAAACTGTAGAACATCCAAGAATGTCTGTCTATTCTATCCGCAGATTCTCCATTGTAAAGGGCGGCGAAGAAGTATTTCAAATCAAACAGGAACCGGCAGATTATAAGATGGATTTCGACTACTGGGAAATTAACAATCCGTATGATGAGATTGCAACAGTAAACACAGAGAATATGTATGAAATGTTTGGAGTGCTGGCTGCTTTTGATCTCAGCAACGGCGTCGATGCAGCAAATACAGATACCGGACTGGATAATACAAAGACATATTTTACAGTAGATTTTGTAAATACAGTTAACGATGACACAGCAAAAGAAACGCAGGATGCAGATGCAACAGCAACGATCCTTATCGGAAATACAGATGAGAATGGTGACTATTATGCATGTGTAAAAGGATACGAAGAGGCTGTTTATCTGCTTTCAAAAGAGTCAGTGAACAGTCTTCTGGAACTGAAACCATTTAATTTGATTCTGAAGATTCCGGCATTGGTAAATATTGATACACTTGACAGTGTGGATATGAGCATTGGAAAGAAAACCTATACGATGAAGCTGGACGGCAGCGATTATAAATTCGGAAAGAAAACTGTAAAGAAAGAGAAATTTACTGAATTGTATCAGGCGCTTCAAAGTATAATGCTTGATTCGGAAGTTGAAGAAACAAAAGATGCAGCAGATAAGGAAGAAGTGCTGACTGTAACATTCCACAGAAACACAGAAGAAGCTCCGGAAGTAACTCTGAAATATTTTGCATATGATGATACTTATGATAGTCTGGAAATCAATGGAACCGAGAGATTTCTTGTGAAAGCGGAAGATGTGGATGAACTGGTAAAACAGATAAAAAAAGCGTTTTGATGGAATCGAATCTGTTATTTGCTACAGAGCTCAGCAGAGAAACATAATATGTAGTATCCTAATTTATATCATAAAATATCTTGGTATGCGGACAAATGTCTTTTGGTGATTGACATGATGGATAGAATTGGTTATAATCGGAATAATTACTGAGCGTATAACAAAGGAGGAGCACGAAGATGTATTCAATCGACGACGTAGCAAAGACAGACAAGGATATCGCAGATCTGATCGAGGCGGAGCTTGCACGCCAGAATTCCCACATTGAGCTGATCGCTTCAGAGAACTGGGTAAGTAAAGCAGTTATGGCAGCAATGGGAAGCCCTCTTACTAATAAATATGCGGAAGGATATCCGGGGAAGAGATTTTACGGCGGATGTTCCTGCGTGGATGAGGTGGAAGCTCTTGCAATCGAACGTGCGAAAGAATTATTCGGATGTGAATATGCAAATGTACAGCCACACTCCGGAGCACAGGCAAATATGGCAGTCTTTTTTGCAATGCTGCAGCCGGGAGATACTGTAATGGGTATGAATCTGGATCATGGTGGACATCTGACACATGGAAGTCCTGCAAATATGTCCGGAACCTACTTTAAGCCGGTATATTATGGAGTCAATGATGACGGTGTGATCGATTATGAAGAAGTCAGAAGAATTGCAATTGAGAATAAACCAAAGCTGATCGTAGCAGGTGCAAGTGCCTATGCCAGAGTTATTGATTTTAAGAAATTCCGTGAGATTGCAGATGAAGTTGGGGCTTATCTGATGGTGGATATGGCGCATATCGCCGGTCTGGTAGCAGGAGGACAGCATCCAAGCCCGATTCCTTATGCAGACGTTGTGACTACAACCACACACAAAACTCTGCGTGGACCAAGAGGCGGCCTGATCTTAAGCAGCGCAGAGAATGCAAAGAAATTTAACTTTAATAAAGCAGTATTTCCGGGAATCCAGGGTGGTCCTCTGATGCACGTGATCGCTGCCAAGGCAGTATGTTTCAAAGAAGCGCTTCAGCCGGAATTTAAGGACTATGCAAAGATGATCGTTGAGAATGCGCAGGCACTTTGCAAAGGACTCCAGAAACGAGGAATTGATATCGTTTCCGGTGGTACAGACAATCATCTGATGCTTGTAGACCTCAGAAGTCTGGGCGTTACAGGCAAGCAGATGGAGAATCTTCTTGATGAAGTAAACATTACCTGCAATAAGAATGCAATTCCAAATGATCCCCAGTCTCCATTTGTTACAAGCGGTGTACGTCTCGGAACAGCAGCAGTTACTTCACGAGGCATGAAACCGGAAGATATGGACAAGATCGCAGAAGCAATTGCTATGACCTTAAAAGAAGAAGGCAGCCAGGAAAAGGCAAAGGCAATCGTCAAAGAACTTACAGACAAATATCCCCTGGTTGGATAAATAAATCATACAAAATAATGTAAAAAGCGAAATGCATGGTTCATGAGTGAACAGCACTTCGCTTTTATTTATTATGTCGCTGAATCGAGAAACTTATTTAACCAAATTATACCAAAATTATCCAAATAAAATCATGGATTTTTTTCAGAAAACGTAGTATAGTAACAATAGCTGATAATAAGTTACTGAGAACAGAGTGAACAGTAACGATGATATATCACAGTATATTGAAAACAATAACAGAGAGCAGGTGACAGAATTTGGAAAAAGTGATAATCATAGGTGCCGGACCTGCAGGAATTTCCGCTGCGCTTTATGCAGTTCGTGGAAATCTGGATCCCCTGGTGATCAATAATGGGATCGGTGCTTTGGAAAAAGCAGAGAAAATAGAAAACTATTACGGACTGGAACATCCGCTGTCCGGTCAGGAATTATATGATACAGGAATCGCTCAGGCGAAAGCACTGGGCGTACGAATATTGGATGCACAGGTTCTGGGAGTCGGCGGGTTTGATACTTTTGTGGTAAAAACTACAGAAGGTGAATTCGAGACTCAGAGTCTGATTCTTGCAACAGGAAGTAAGCGCGCTGCACCGAAGATCCCGGGTGTTAAAGAATTTGAGGGAAAAGGTGTCAGCTACTGTGCAATCTGCGATGCTTTCTTTTACAGAGGCAAGGATGTAGCAGTTCTGGGAAACGGTGATTTCGCCATGCATGAAGCAAAGGAATTGTCCAATACTGCTTCTACAGTAACCATTTATACAAACGGTGAAGAACCGGAATTTACACCTGAAGAAAATATCAGTGTAAACACAATGAAGATCCAGTCTGTAGAGGGCGATGATCTGGTATCCGGAATCCGTCTTGAACCTGATGTGCAGGCAGAGGAAATAAAGGCAGGAGCAGGTCAGCAGGCAAATGATTTCTGTCCTGCAGACGGTGTATTTATTGCAATGGGAACTGCAGGCAGTACTGAGATTGCCCGCCAGATGGGAGCTGAACTTACTGAAAAAGGCAACATTAAAGTTAACGAAAATATGGAAACAACCATCCCGGGACTCTATGCGGCAGGTGACTGTACAGGCGGGCTTCTTCAGGTGGCGAAAGCTGTATATGAGGGAGCACAGGCAGGTATTAATGCAGGGAAGTATGTAAGATCTTTAAAATAAAAATCTAAAATAAAAACTGAAAATTTAACAGGGTTATAGTGTTGATATTATAAAACCAGAGAACTTACATTGCAAATTTTTATAAAGAATAAGCAAAGGAGATATAAATCATGGCAAAAGAGATTACAACAGCAAACTTCGAAACAGAAGTATTAAAATCTGAGAAACCGGTTCTTATAGATTTCTGGGCAACATGGTGTGGTCCATGTATGCGTCAGGGTCCGGTTGTGGAAGAACTGGCAGAAGAGGGATACGCAGTAGGAAAAGTAGACGTAGATCAGAATATGGCACTTGCACAGCAGTTTCGTGTAGTCAGCATTCCGACACTGATCCTGTTTAAAGACGGTGCGGAAGTGAAACGCTTCGTAGGTCTTACTTCCAAAGAAGAGCTGAAGAGTGCACTGGAAGGCTAAAGATTTATGAAGATTTTATTAGTGGCATGCAATGCAAAATATATTCATTCTAATCTTGCTGTTTATGATCTGCAGGCATATGCATCTGATTACGCAGATCATATTGTATTAAAGGAATATACCATCAACCAGCAGAAAGATGATATCATGCGTGATATTTATCTGGAGCATCCTGATGTGGTATGCGTGTCCTGTTATATCTGGAACCTTTCTTTTGTAAAAGAACTGATGGCAGATCTGATAAAGATTCTTCCGGGCGCCGACTTCTGGGCCGGCGGTCCGGAAGTTTCTTATGATGCGGAGAAATTCCTGACAGAAAACTCAGAATTTAAAGGTGTTATGGTCGGGGAAGGTGAAGAAACATTTAAAGAACTTGCCGGATATTATGTGGAAAAAAATCCGCAGGATCTGAAAGATATGACAGGAATCTGTTACAGAGACGGAGATCAGATCATACATAATGGATGGCGCCAGATCATGGACTTAAGCAGTATTCCGTTCATTTACAAAGATCTGTCTGAGTTTAAGAACAGGATCATTTATTATGAAAGCAGCAGAGGATGTCCTTTCTCCTGCAGTTACTGTCTTTCTTCCATTGATAAGAAACTGCGTTTCAGAGATACAGAGACAGTAAAGAAAGAGCTGCAGTTTTTTATAGACAATAAGGTTCCGCAGGTAAAGTTTGTAGACCGTACCTTTAACTGTAAACATGACCATGCAATGGCAATCTGGAAGTATATTAATGAACACGATAATGGTGTGACAAACTTCCATTTTGAGATTTCAGCAGATCTGTTAAGAGAAGAGGAACTGCAGGAAATGTCCACCATGCGCCCGGGTCTGATTCAGCTGGAGATCGGAGTACAGTCAACAAACCCGGACACGATTAAGGCAATTCACAGAACTATGGATTTTGAAAAACTGAAAGGAATTGTTGACAGAATCCATAGCTTTGGAAATATCCATCAGCATCTGGATCTGATTGCAGGACTTCCCTATGAAGATTACGACAGCTTCCGGCATTCCTTTAATGATGTTTATGCACTGAAACCACAGCAGCTTCAGCTGGGCTTTTTGAAGGTGTTAAAGGGTTCCCATATGATGGAGATGTGCAGGGAATATGGTATTGTATACAAAACACAGGAGCCTTATGAGGTACTTTCCACGAAGTGGCTGGATTATGACCATGTTTTGAAGCTGAAAACTGTGGAAAATATGGTGGAAGTGTATTATAATAGTGGACAATTCCAGAATACACTTGAATATCTGGAAAACTTTTTCCAGGATGCTTTCTCGATTTATGAGAGACTGGGCAGCTTTTACATGGAAAAGGGCTATGGTGATGTTTCTCATACAAGAATGCGAAGATATGAGATCCTGCTGGAATTTCTTGAGGATGTGCCGGAGATTTCCATGGATCAGGTAAAAGACCAGATGGTATATGATCTCTATCTGAGAGAAAACCTGAAAAGCCGTCCTGGCTTTGCCAGAGATCAGAAGCCTTTTGAGAGACAGGTATGGGACTTCAGAAAACGGGAAAAAGTGGCAAAGAATGCACATGTGGAAGTATTTGCAGATGGAACAGTGCTGTTGTTTAACTATGCAGACCGTGATCCGCTGACTAACAATGCTCATGTGACAGATGTGACGAAAGATGTGTTTGAGAACCTGAACAGAGATTAAAGAGGTGAAGAGAAATGGGAATGTTTAATCCAAAGAACCGTAAAGTGATCACAGCAATTATTGCAATCATTCTGGTACTGGCAATGGTAGTGCCGACAGTTCTGTCTCTGATCGTATAATAAATTTTCGGAGGAAAAGAATGAGACTGGGACAGGCGGCAATGGAGGCTCTGAGGGCAGAAATAACCGGATGCCTGAAACCGGGAGATGAACTGGTAGTGGCATGCCCGGTGGCTTTGAAAGGAACCTCTGTAATAGCAAAAAATAAAAAGGACAAACTGGCAGAGCGATTCTCTGCCGGTTTTATTCAGAATTGCGTTTCACTTTGGGATGCTTATGGAGCCGGCAGTATTGTCTGGAAAATTGCGCAGGAGGCAGATGCCAGCGCATTATATGCTATGGGTGAGGGCGGTTTTTTAAGTGCGCTCTGGAAGATGGCAGAAGCTTCAGAAGTAGGACTGGAAGCAGACTTCCGTAAGGTACCGATTCGTCAGGAGACCATAGAAGTGTGCGAGATTTTTGACCTGAATCCATATAAGCTTCAGGCAGATGGAGCAGTATTGATTGGAATCCGCGGAGGTGAAGCACTGGTACAGAGACTTCGCAATGAGGGATTTATGGCAGAGGTCATCGGTCAGACAAACAGTGGCAATGACCGGCTTCTCTACAGTGGCGGCAGTGCCCGATATCTGGAACGTCCGGCAGAGGATGAACTGCAGCAACTTCTCAAAGAGTAACTGCAGGAAACTTAAGAGACAATTTTCTAAGAAAAGACAGACGATTAATAACAAGAGGAATAAAAATAAAATGGCAAAATTAAATATTGTACTTCATGAGCCGGAGATTCCTGCAAACACAGGAAATATCGGCCGTACCTGTGTGGCAACAGGAACCAGACTCCATCTTATCGAGCCTCTGGGATTTTCCTTAAGTGAGAAAGCCTTAAAGAGAGCAGGAATGGATTACTGGAAAGACCTGGATGTAACTACATATCTGGACTTTGAGGACTTTCTGGAGAAGAATCCCGGGGCAAAGATTTACTATGCAACAACAAAAGCACCTCAGACTTATACTGATGTTCATTATGAAGAAGACTGTTACATTATGTTTGGAAAAGAGAGTGCAGGAATCCCGGAGGACATTTTGGTCAATAATCAGGAAACCTGCGTAAGGATTCCTATGATCGGAGATATCCGTTCTCTGAACCTGAGCAATTCCGTAGCAATTGTTCTGTACGAGGCACTGCGCCAGAATAATTTTGACCACATGAATCTGGAAGGACACCTGAGAAACTACGACTGGAAATAATCACAGTAAGCAGACTGGAGGAGTTATATGCCAAATACCACAAAAGCAGCTCTGGAAGAATCCCTGAAACGGCTTCTTCTGAAGAAACCTCTGGACAAGATCACGATAACAGATATTACCACAGACTGTGGAATAAGCCGCATGGCTTTTTATTATCATTTCAAGGATATTTATGATCTGGTTGAATGGTCCTGTGTGGAAGATGGGACAAAAGCCCTTCAGGGCAAAAAGACTTCTGAGTCCTGGACAGAAGGGCTGACCCAGATATTTGGGGCAGTGCTGGAAAACAAACCGTTTATTATGAATGTTTACAGAAATGTGGACAGGGAGCGGATAGAAAATTATCTTTTTAAATTAACCTATGATCTGATCGTGGGTGTGGTGGAAGAAAAAAGCAAGGGTCTGAATATCACAGAAGAGGATAAAAAATTTATTGCAGACTTCTATAAATATGGTTTTGTGGGAATCATGCTTGAGTGGATCAGGGAAGGAATGAAAGAAAATATTGAAGATCTGGTAAGAATGATGGATCTGACGCTTCACGATACAGTGACTACATCCATTCATAACTTTCAGAAAAATATTATGGAAAAAAATACAGAAATATAATCATGTAAAAATTCTTTACAAAAGCCGCAGAGTGATAAAAAACTTATCATTCGGCGGCTTTTGTAAATTGTAGAATCATATTTTAACTGTTAATATACAGCCATAGCAACAAACAAATCATTCAGACGGATGAAATGCTTATGATATGGGAAATATACAGATAAGAATGTAAAAGTCATGAAGAGGTCTTGCCGGGAAATGGGTAAAGCAGAGAGTAAAAAGCATTCAGGATAACGAATCTGAAAGAACTTCTAAAGAAGAAATCAAGAAAGGTGGATGTGTATTATGAGTAAAAATAAAGGTTTAGGACTTGTATCCGCATTGGCAGTTGGAGCAGGCGTGGCAGCAGTGGCAGCAGGAAAGAAGTATAAAACAGCTGAGACAAAGAAAAAAGAAGATTATGACGCACTTCATAATACAAGTGAATATCGCAATACAGAACGTGGAAAATATGAGAAAAACAGTAAGGGAATTTATTATACAAACGGTAACTATGAAGCATTTGCACGTCCAAGAAAGCCGGAAGGCGTAGATGACAAACATGCTTATATTGTAGGAAGCGGACTGGCTTCTCTTGCAGCAGCCTGTTTCCTTGTACGTGACGGACAGATGCCAGGAAAGAATATCCACATTCTGGAAGCAATGGATATTGCAGGCGGTGCATGTGACGGTATCTTTGATCCGACCCGCGGCTATGTGATGCGCGGTGGCCGTGAGATGGAAAATCATTTTGAATGTTTATGGGATCTATTTAGAAGTATTCCTTCACTAGAAATCAAAGATGCCAGTGTATTAGATGAATTTTATTGGCTTAATAAAGAAGATCCAAATTATTCTTTATGTCGTGCAACCATTAACAGGGGACAAGACGCTAAAACCAATGGACAATTTAATTTAAGTCAAAAAGGTTGCATGGAAATCATGAAACTGTTTATGACAAAAGATGAAGATCTTTATGATAAAACGATTGAAGATGTTTTTGATGAAGAAGTTTTTAATTCAACATTTTGGATGTATTGGCGTACCATGTTTGCCTTTGAAAACTGGCACAGTGCACTGGAAATGAAACTGTACTTCCAGAGATTTATCCATCACATTTCCGGACTTCCGGATTTCAGCGCCCTGAAATTTACTAAATACAATCAGTATGAATCCCTGATTCTTCCAATGCAGAAATATCTGGAAGAAGCAGGCGTTGAATTCCAGTTCAATACAGAGGTTACAAACGTACTCTTTGAGTTTGAAGGCAATAAGAAGATTGCAAAAGCAATCGAGTGTAAGGTGAATGGCGTAGAAAAGGGAATTGTTCTTACAGAAAACGACTTTGTATTTGTGACAAACGGAAGCTGTACAGAGGGAACCATCTATGGCGATCAGAATCATGCACCGAACGGAGATGCAGAAGTTCGTACAAGTGGATGCTGGAGTCTCTGGAAAAATATCGCAAAACAGGATCCGTCCTTCGGACATCCTGAGAAATTCTGTTCTGATATTGCTAAGACAAATTGGGAGTCAGCAACAGTGACTACTCTGGATGATAAGATCATTCCTTATATTACAGATATCTGCAAACGTGATCCGAGAACAGGCAAGGTTGTTACAGGCGGTATTGTAAGCTGTCAGGATTCCAGCTGGTTATTAAGCTGGACGATCAACAGACAGGGACAGTTCAAGGATCAGGACAAAGACAAGGTTTGTGTATGGGTATATGGTCTGTTTACAGATGTACCTGGTGATTATATCAAGAAGCCTATGAAGGAGTGTACAGGTAAGGAAATCACAGAAGAGTGGCTCTATCATCTTGGTGTTCCGGTTGACCAGATTGAAGACATGGCTGAGAACAGTGCAGTTTGTGTACCGACCATGATGCCTTATATTACAGCATTCTTTATGCCGAGAACAAAGGGTGACAGACCTGATGTTATTCCGGATGGCTGTGTAAACTTCGCATTCCTCGGACAGTTTGCCGATACACCAAGAGATACTGTATTTACTACTGAATATTCCGTAAGAACTGCTATGGAGGCTGTATATGGACTTCTTGGTGTTGACAGAGGTGTGCCGGAAGTATGGGGCAGTGTTTATGATATCAGAGAATTACTGGATAGCAGTGTGAAGCTGATGGATGGAAAATCTCCACTGGAGATCGAACTTCCGGGACCACTGGATATGCTGAAGAAACCGCTTTTGAAAGCTGTTAAGGGAACTGTGGTCGAGAAAGTACTCAGAGATCATGATGTGATCAAAGATTATATGATGTAAATATAGAGATGTAAGTGATATGAAAAGGCTGCAGGAGATATCCGGCAGCCTTTTTGTAAAGCCGTTAAAAGTTGATGGAAAGTTGCTTTGGTAAAGAAAAAACAGGTTGCAAATTAAAAAGACAGATGATAATATATAATGAAATATATAGAAAAAAATGATTGGGACAATAAAAAAGTCTGAAAAAACAAGTAAATATGATAATATATTGGAAGCTTTACTGTAATAATGAATGTGTGGCGCAGGAGGGCTTTCAAGGGTGTGAAGGGAGGTTTTTTTATGGAACTTGAGATGTATCGCAGGTATTCGCAGATGGCAAGAGGTATTGAGAAGGCTGAGCTGGTGTTTAAAAATGGGCGTGTGTTCAGCTCTGGTACAGGAGAATTTATTGATGGTGATGTGGCTGTTGCAGATGGAATTGTGATCGGAGTCGGTACATACGAAGGAGAGACAGAGATTGATCTGGAAGGAAAAGTAATCTGTCCGGGATTTATCGACAGTCATCTGCATCTGGAATCTACTCTGGTGACGCCGGGTGAGCTGGTCCGGCAGGCTGCACAGTGTGGAACTACAACATTTATTGTAGATCCTCATGAGTCTGCAAATGTATCCGGTACGGATGGAATTGATTATATCCTGGATCAGACAGAAGATGCACCGGCGAATGTATATGTGATGATGCCTTCCTGTGTTCCGGCGACTCATGTGGATGATAACGGGTGTATTCTTACAGCAGGAAAAATGAAAGGATATCTGGAACATCCGAGAATTCTGGGACTGGGTGAAGTAATGGATGCGCCTTCTGTGATTAACGGAAGTGTTGCCATGCATGAAAAGCTCCAGCTGTTTCAGGACAGAGTGAAGGATGGTCATGCACCGTTTCTGGCACCTGGGGATCTGGCTGCATATGTACTTGGCGGAATTGATACAGATCATGAGTGTGTGGATTATGAGTATGCAATGGCTGAGGCAAGAAATGGAATGCAGGTACTGATACGTGAGGGAAGTGCAGCGAGAAATCTGGATGCTATTGTGAAGGGGATTGTGGAACACCATACAGATACGTCAGGTTTCTGCTTTTGTACTGATGATAAGCATATTGAAGAAATCCGTAAAGAGGGACATATCAATTATAATGTAAAGCGGGCTGTACAGCTTGGACTTCCTGTTGAGAAAGCACTGCAGATGGCGACGATCCAGCCTGCAAGATGCTATGGTTTATACAGACTTGGAATGATTGCACCCGGAAGACAGGCAGATTTTGTTATTCTGGATAATGTGACAGATCTGAATGTTGTAGATGTATATCATTGTGGTAAGAAGATCATTAAAGATGAGAAAGCAGAATTGAAACCATGTCCTCCATATCTGAAAAATACAGTTCATGTATCTGGGTTCAGTGAGGAACGTCTGAAACTGAAACATCCGGGAACAAAGGCAAGAGTGATTCAGATGCTTGAAAAACAGATTGTGACAAAGGATGTTCTGGAAGAGGTTCCATGGATAGAATCGGATGGTGAGAAATATTTTGCTCCGGACGGGGAATATCAGAAGATTGCAGTGATCGAGCGTCATAAGAATACGGGCAAGATGGGAGTGGGCATTGTAAAAGGCTATGGAATCCGCGGCGGAGCCATTGCTTCCAGTGTTTCTCATGATTCCCACAATATTATTGTAGTAGGAGATAATGATCGTGATATGGCTATTGCTGTAAAAGAAATGATGCGGATGCAAGGTGGTTATACTCTGGTATGCAATGGAGAGATTTATGGAACCTTACCACTTCCTGTCATGGGACTGATGAGCGATGCCGGCTACGAGAGTGTAAACGAAGCACTTGCAAAAATGATTCCGAAGGCCCATGAGATGGGAGTGAAAGAAGGATTTGATCCGTTTATTACCCTGTCATTTATGGCACTTCCTGTGATTCCTGAAATCAGGATCACACCGAGAGGAATCTATCTCGTAAATGAAGACAGAATGCTGAGAACACCGTTTAGTTAAGGTGGGTGAAATGTCTTAAATGCATTATTTACGAGGATTGCCATAGAATAAAAAAATACCGTAATAAAAGTAAATACTATATACTTTTGTTACGGTATTTTTTATAGCAGTCCTCTCAGACACGCTCCAGGTAAGAGGGTTGTTACAGGTATATTTAAGACAATATTTTTCAAGTGAAAGAAATTTATTTCGTTTTCTCCAGAGTAAAGATAAATTCGGTTCCCACACCTTCTGTACTGATCACATCAATATTCTGGTTATGTGCATTGATGATCTCTTTGACTATAGAGAGTCCGAGTCCGGTGCCTTTACGGTCTTTTCCGCGGGATGCATCAATTTTGTAGAAACGATCCCAGATTTTGCCCAGGCTTTCTTTGGGAATGCCGGTTCCGTAATCTTTTACAGAAACGAAGACCTTACCGCTTTTTACAGTTGTTTCAATCTGAACAGAGGAATTATCATTGCTGAATTTAATGGCATTATCAAGAAGGTTGTAAAGAACCTGCTGAATCTGTTCCATATCAGCTCTGACATAAAGTTCATGTCCGGAGAGAAGCAGCTCCAGACGGATCTGGCGGCTGGTGCAGATGCCTTCAAATGTAGCTGCTGTGTTTTTGATGGTATCATTGATATCAAAACGCTGAATGTGCATCATCCGTTTTTTCATATCCAGTTCATTCAGAGTCAGAAGACTGCGGGTGAGTTTTTCAAGACGTTCAGATTCAAAAGCGATGATCTTCAGATACCGTTCCTGCATCTCATAGGGGATGGTACCGTCCAGTATGGCATTGACATATCCCTTGATGGAGGTAAGGGGAGAACGGAAATCATGAGAGACATTTGCAATGAATTTACGCTGATATTCTCCGTTTTTGTTCAGTTCATCGGACATATAATTCAGAGTTTTGGCAAGATATCCCATTTCATCATCAGAAGTAACGTCTATTTTATATGCAAGATTACCTCCTGCATATTCACTGGCACCTTTCATGATCCTGGCCAGGGGCTTACGTATGTAGTGGCTGTAAGCCCAGAGCAGAAGACTGGTGGCTGCATAGCACAGGAGAAAGATTACCTGCATGATAAAAAGAATACTGCTTCGGCTCTGATAAAGGTTTGTCATCGAATAATGGATTGCCACGTAACCTTTGGTTTCCATATCAAAGGTGATCGGGGCAATAACACTCAAATGATCTGTTTTAAAGAAACCATAAAACTTTCCAATCTGATAATAGTTGCTTCCCCATTTGGAAGCATCGAATTCTTCCAGTGGGATTGGCTCCCGGACGTCAATATTTTTCTGTGTACTTACAATGATTTCGCCGTTACTGTTGATGATCCACAATACAGCATCCTGAAAATCGGAAATTGCACATAAGTGTTCCTGAAGAGTATCTACTGTACTGGAAGAGATATTGCTTTTAACTGCTTCGTTAGATGCAATATTGTGCGCTTCTGTATAAAGTGCGGCACTTAAAGAGTGTTCCAGATGCTTTTCCACCATATAAGAACCGCCGAGGGTTATGAGGAAAAATCCTAAAATCCCGATGAGAATATAAAATCTCAGGAATTTTGTGGAAAGATGATGCTGTTTCATGGATTTTTTACCTCAAATTTGTATCCGATTCCCCATACGGTGGCAATGGACCAGTGAGGATTGTCTTTGATCTTTTCACGAAGACGTTTGATATGAACGTCTACAGTACGGGTATCACCGATGTATTCGTAACCCCAGATATGATCCAGAAGCTGCTCGCGGGTAAATACCTGGTTTGGTGATGCTGCAAGGAAATAGAGAAGTTCCAGTTCCTTTGGCGGCATATCAACCTGACGCCCCATGTATGTGACTGCATAGTTTGTCAGATTAACGGTCAGATCCGGGTAAGTAACACATTTTTCACTGGAAGAAGGCGATGGCTGCTTAACCTGGAAACGGCGCAGGACAGCACGTACACGGGCAACCAGTTCCTTGGAATCAAAGGGTTTGATCATATAGTCATCTGCACCCAGTTCAAGTCCGAGAACCTTGTCAAAGGTTTCGCCTTTTGCGGAAAGCATAATGATGGGAACATCAGAGGTATGTCGGATTTCACGACATACCTGATAACCGTCAATTCCCGGAAGCATCAGATCCAGAATGATCAGATCCGGGCGGAAGGAGGCAAATTCCCTTAACGCTTCTTCTCCGTCATTTACGATTTTTGTCTCGAAGCATTCTTTGGTAAGATACAGGGCAATAAGCTCTGCGATATTGTTATCATCATCAACAATAAGGATTTTCTGTTTGGAAACCATGGTGGTCCCTCCTATTTCTTAAATTCTACAATAGTAACACCTGCATCTCCTTCGCCGAATTCTCCAAGGCGGAAGGATTCCACATGCTTCTGGCGCTTCAGATAATTGTGTACACCTTTTCTCAGAGCACCGGTTCCTTTACCATGAACAATACGGACAGATTTCAGATGAGCGATATAAGCATCATCCAGATATTTGTCAAGCTCTGCAACTGCTTCATCTACCGTTTTGCCAAGCAGGTTGATTTCTGTGGATACATGGGCTGCTTTTGACATGCGGATTTTACCTGCACCTGTACGCTGCATGGTTGGTGTGGTGATCTCTGCTTCATCGATCAGTTCCAGATCAGAGATGTGAACCTTGGAACGGATGATACCCATCTGCACGAAGAGGAAACCTTTGTTGTCCGGACGACTGCTGACAGTCCCTTTCAGATTCATGCTGAGAACCTTAACTGCATCGCCGAGGGAGATATCTTTGGCTGTGAGTTCTTTCTTCGGTTTCTTTGCAGCAGTTTTCTGAGTCATGCCTTTCTCTGCTTTATTCATGTGTTTGCGCAGATTCTGGCGTTCTTTTTCCACAGCAGAGAGATCCACATGGTCTTTCTGGAATTTATGGAACATCTTCATAGTCTGGTCTGCATATTCCTTGGCTTCGCGGAGAACTGCATGAGCTTCCTCATTGGCCTGACGGATGATGCGGTCTCGCTGCTCGTTCAACTTCTCCTGCTTGGATTCCATTTCGGATTTCAGAGAGGCAATTTCCTGTTTATACTGTTCAATCTCGCGGCGTTCATTTTCAATAGTTATACGGCTGCTTTCCAGGGAACTGAGAACATCTTCGAAAGATTCATCCTGTTCACTGATCTGTTCTTTGGCCTTATCGATGATATAGTCCGGAAGTCCAAGCTTGGAAGAAATGGCGAATGCATTACTTTTCCCGGGAACACCGATCAGCAGGCGGTAGGTCGGGCGGAGCGTTTCCACGTCAAATTCGCAGCAGGCATTTTCTACACCTGAGGTGGAGAGTGCATATACCTTCAGCTCACTGTAATGGGTGGTTGCCATAGTGCGGATTCCCTGTTCATGAAGATGGGAAAGGATCGCAATGGCAAGGGCAGCACCCTCTGTCGGATCTGTACCTGCACCAAGCTCATCGAAAAGGACAAGAGAGTGACGGTTGGCTTTTTTCAGGAAAGAAACCACGTTGGTCATATGTGAGGAGAATGTACTTAATGACTGTTCAATACTCTGTTCATCACCGATATCAGCATAAACTTCTTCAAACAGTGCAAGCTCTGAGCGGTCCAGTGTGGGAATATGAAGACCGGACTGGCCCATGAGAGTGAGAAGTCCGACAGTCTTTAAAGATACAGTTTTACCACCGGTGTTCGGACCGGTGATAACAAGCAAGTCGAAATCATCGCCGAGACGGATATCAATGGGAACAGCTTTCTTCTTATCAATGAGAGGGTGGCGTGCCTGTTTCAGACGGATGCGTCCTTCATCATTGAAGATTGGTTCTGTTGCATTCATATCCATGGCAAGGGATGCTCTGGCAAAAATGACGTCAAGCTGTACCATGATATTAAGATCTGCGCGGATAGAGTCGGTCTGTTCTGCAGTTTGCTGGCTCAGGGTGGAAAGGATCACTTCAATCTCTTTTTGTTCTTCCAGTTCCAGCTCGCGGATGTCATTATTTAGTTTTACGATTGCCATAGGTTCGATAAATAAAGTAGAACCTGTGGAGGACTGATCGTGTACCATACCCGGAACCTGTCCTTTGTATTCTGCCTTGACCGGAATGCAGTAGCGTCCGTTTCTCATGGTAATAACGGAATCCTGCAGATAATTGCGGGCACTTCCGTTTACAAGAGAGGAGAGCTGTGTATGGATTCTGTCTCCGGTAATCTTCATGTTTCTTCGAATCTGGCGGAGGTTGCTGCTTGCATCATCACTGATCTCATCTTCTGAGAGGATGCATCTGCGGATCTCTGTTGTAAGAGGAGTCAGTGGTTCCAGTGCCTCGAACATCCCGTCCAGAGAGTCCGGGAGAGAATCACCGCGCTCACTTCTGGAATAAGCTTTGACACGATTGGTGTTCTCAAGAAGGCTGCAGATGGCAAGAAGTTCACCAATCCCCAGAGAACTTCCGATTTCCAGACGTTTCAGAGAACCACGCACATCTTTGACGCTGCCAAAGGAAATATTTCCTTTCTGGAAAAGACGGGTAAGGGCATCTCTGGTCTGAGTCTGCATATGTCGGATTTCATCAATATCTGTGGATGGCTCCAGCTTCCGGCAGATTTCTTTTCCCATGGAAGAGGAAGCCTTGTCTGTCAGCATATTGATGATTTTATAATATTCAAGTGCTTTATATGCTTTCTGATTCATTGTCTGTTTAAATCTCCTGATAGATATCTTTATAATTTGCTGTCCCTGATATTATAGCATTTTTTGTTATGGAAATGTACTCCGGGATTATAGCAATTCTAAAAAATAATTGTAACTGTGTAACGGTGGTTACTGTTCACACATCACTATCCCGCGAGGTGTTTTGGCATGAATATGCCAAAATCCCGAGACATACAAG